>OHBM01001183.1_pt1 | contig 19728 bp, 10 predicted proteins | sample 1577251 | NCBI WGS metagenome assembly OHBM01 (sample SAMEA3541557, study PRJEB24748) | human gut metagenome | biome: human gut; feature: human-associated habitat; material: faeces | place: China | collected 2012 | reverse complement strand
AGCGGCGCATACTTCGTCCGGCGGCTGCGCCGAGGCTCGTAGGGCGGTTCGTATTCGTGCGTTGTCTGGTACGTCTCCGGCGCGGCGGGGGAGCGCAGGGGCTTTTCCGAGCTGTATTCATAAATATCGTCGGCGATGGCACTTCACCTCCCGGAAAGATATCCATACGGGTTTATTTTACCATTCTTCCGCGCCGCGCGCAACAGAAAAGGCGCTGCCCCTTTGTTAAAACGGCAGCGGCTTTTTCCCGGTCACGCCGGCTGCGGCCGGATCTCTATCGTCCGTCCGCCGAGGTTTTCGTAAACGCGGTGCGAAACGGAGAGAACGGTGCGCCCCTCGGAGGCGCGGCGCAATGCCTCGAGCACGCGCGCCTCGGTCTCGGCGTCAAGATTTGCGGTGATCTCGTCGAGCAGCAGCACGGCGGGGGCTGCCGCCGCGGCGCGGGCGATGGAGAGAAGCTGCCACTCGCCCTGCGAGAACATGCCGTCGGTGCACACCGTATCGTAGCCCTCCGGCAGCGATGCGATGGCCGCGTCGATCCCGGCGAGCCGGGCGGCGTTTTTTGCCATTTCCTCCGTGATGCGCGCATCACCCAGCGTGATCTGGTCGAGCACGGTGCCGGGCACGCGGGAGAAATGCTGCTCCACGCAGCCGATGCACGCGCGCCGCTCGCTGTCGGCAATATCCGAAACGTCCACGCCGCCGATGGTGATGCTGCCGCTCTCCGGCGGATAGAGCCCGAGCAGCAGCTTGAAAACGGTGCTCTTTCCCGCGCCCGTCCGGCCGATGAGCGTTACCTGCTCGCCCTGTTTCACGGTCATGGAGAAGTCCGTTAAAACGCTCTTTTCCCCGTAACCGAACGTCACATGCGAGAGCACGATGTCGCCCCGCGCGGCGCTCTCCCGCTCTTCGGGGATGGTACGCTCCGGCTGGGCGAGAAAGGCGTCGATACGCTTTACGCCCGCCATGGCGGATTGAATGGTCTGGATCTCCATGCCGAGACTTTCGATCGGCGTGAAAATGCGGGAGATATAATGGATAACGGTGACGGACGTGCCGACCGACATGCCGAACAGCGCCAGGATCTCCGCTTTGCCGGAGGCGGAGAGCAGCATGACGACGCCGACCACGGCGGCGTTCAAAAGGAGCACGACCGGCGAATAGACGGCGTCGTAGAAATTTGTCCGCTCTACGGCGGCATAGCTCTCGCCAATGCGCCGGTCGTACCGGCGCTCCATGTAGTCCTCCAGACCGAGCGCGCGGATCGTGCGGATGTTGTGCAGCGTTTCCGGCACCTGCCCGGAAACGGCGGCGCCGGCGCGGCGGTTATCGAGCTGCGCTGCGAGCATCCGCTTCTGTACATGGCGCGTGAACACGGCGAACAGCGGCAGCACCAGCAGCAGGATGAGTGCGAGACCGGTGTTTTTCACCGCGATGACCGCCATGATGGACAGAATGCGGCACGCGTCCGCCACCATGCTGATGATGCCGGAGGTAAACAGCGCCTCAACCGTGTCCACATCCCCGGAAAACCGGGCGGCGACCTCGCCGGGATTCTGGTCAACAAGGGTGCTTGCGGGCAGCCGGGTCTGCTTCCGGGACATTTCCGAACGCAGGGCGTGGGTCATTTTCTGGCCGAACAGCACGAGCAGGCTTTCCTGCGCGGAAGAAAGCAGTCCCTCCAGCGCAAGACTGCAAAAGTAGCCCTGTACCGCGAGAAACGTCAGTCCGCTGCCCACGGTCAGGCGATCGACCACCCGTGCCAGCAGCAGCGGTGGGAGCAGGGACGCGCCCACCGACGCCGCCACGCAGAGAACCGTCCCCACCGTGAGAAGATGGTGGGTTGCTGCCGCCGTCCGTATGGCGGCAAACACACCGTTTTTATTCATGAGTCTGCCCTCCTGTCTGGCTTTCATAGAGCTGCCGGTACACCGGGACGGACGCCATCAGCTCCCCGTGAGTGCCGACGGTGGTTTTGCCGTCCTCCATAAAGATTACGCTGCGCATCTGCGGGAAGTGATACAGGCGGTGAGAGATCAGGAACACAACCTTATCCTTTGCATATTCCTGTAAATTTGCGAACACGGTATCCTCGGTATTTCTGTCCAGCGCGGAGAAGGGGTCGTCCAGAACCAGAACGGGTCTTGGGTGGGCAAGGGTTCTTGCCAGCGCCAGCCGCTGCGCCTGACCGCCGGAAAGCCGCGTGCCGCCGCTGCCGATGACGGTATCCAGCCCCGCTTCCATGGCAAGCACTTCATGATCCAGCGCCGCCGCGGCAAGATACGGCTTCGCGTCCTGATCGCTTCCGCAGAGAACGTTATTTTGAATCGTGTCGGCGCTCAGCTCCGGGTCGTGTCCTAAGTATCCCACGGTCGCCGCGATTTGACGGGGGGTGAGGGTGGAAAATTCGGTCTTCCCGAATTTCGCCGAGCCGCCGTAGGGCGCTTCGCAGAGGAACACCCGCCCGAAGGTGGACTTGCCGCAGGCCACCGGCCCGGTAACGCCGATGATATCCCCCGGATGGGCCGTCAGGCTCAGCCCGGAGAAAACCGGCTGGTCGCTGTAGGCAAAGGAAAGATTCTCAAGGGTCACGTCCACCGCTGACGGAACGGCGAGAGGCTCCAGCGTCTCCGGGGACTTCATCAGCGGCTGAATGCGCTTCCATGAGACCTCCGCCTTCTGCACCGAGTTGAACAGCTTCGCCACCTTGGAGGATTTCACCGTCAGCTTGGTAAAGCAGGAAAGAAACGTAGTGAACGCCGCAATATCCCATGCGCGCCACCCGGAACCGAGGACGTTTTTCGCCCCGAACCACAGAATGAACAGCACCCCCGCCTCCGACACGGCCAGATACAGCGGCGGCAGGGCCGACTGCCACACGTTGCTGCGGACGGCGGTCTTCTCGTAGATGTCCAGTGTATGCTCGTACTGCCCCTCCCGGGTGCTTTCACAGCCGTAAATGCGGTAGGTCACGGCGTTCTGCGCCCGATCCAGCGTGGCCGTGCTGAGTGCGCCCGCCGCTTTTTTGTAGGCGGCACCCGCACGCTGGACGTTCCGCTTCATCCACGCCGCGCAGACGTAGGACACCGGCGTAAACAGCAAACTCAGGATCGCCAGGCGCCAGTCGTATACCAGAAGCATGACGGCGTAGCCCACCAGCGCCACGCCGGTGTCGAAGACCTCGGTGGTGAATTTCCGCATTCCCTCCACGCAGTCGTCCACGTCGGAGATGGCCTTGGTCATCAGCTCGCCCGCGCCCTCCTGCTCCAGCGACGCCCGGCTTCTGCGCACCAGATTGGCGTACAGGATGACCTTCATCCGGCGGTTGATGTTGTTGGCGAAGCGGCGGACATAGAACCGCTTGATAAACCGCGCGGCCTGCACCCCCAGCGTGACGAGAATATAGGCAAGCACCAGAACCGCCATTTTCCCGGCGGTGGCATTTCCGCCCAGAATGTCCGCAAGGCACTGCGCCAGCCGCCCTTCAAACCAGGGCGTGGCAAGCAGACCGATGTTGTAGATCAGGCCGGAAAGGGTCACAAGTGCCAGCGGCAGCCATTCGACGCGGAAATACGCTCCGATCCTGTCCGGGCGGAAGGCTTTTTCACGTTTCACCCCCGGTTTTCCCCCTTTGCCGCCTGAATAAAGTGCGGGAAGCCCGCCCGGCTTTCCGCCTTGGACGCCGCGTAGAGCTTGTTCAGCGCGGCGGCAAAGGCGGCGGCTTCCTCTTTCGTCAGCGTATCCGTCAGGTATTCGTAAAAGGCCGCTTCGATCTCCGCTTTGGAGGATTTCAGGCTCTCCGCCTTTTCCGTGGGGTACAGCAGCTGACTGCGCCGGTCGTTGGGGGCGTCCCGGCGGACGAGGTAGCCCTTCGCTTCCAGATTTTTTGTTCTGCGGGCGATGGCGGCTTTGTCCGCGTGCAGCAGCTCCGCCAGCGCCGCCTGGGTGCAGCCGGGATTGTGGCGCAGGGCATGGATCAGGTCGATCTCCGCCGTGCCGACGCCGGTTTCCCGCATGGTGCGCAGAACCAGCTTTTCCGCCTCCCGGGCGATTTTGGTGATTTTCCGTTCCGTAATATCCATGGCAGCCTCCCGACTCGTTGTAGATACATCGTTGTATGTACAACTATTATGCCACGCGCATTCCCGGACGTCAACAGCAAAATGCGCCCCATTTCCCGATTTGTGGGGAAACGGGGCGCTGTTCACGCTGTTACTCAATCCGCATCGGCTTCCAGCGTTGCGCTGGACAGCTTGCCAACGACCTCCACGGATTGTATTTTATCGATGTTGATTGCGCTGTTGAACATGTCGAGAAAATCACCGTGTTCAATGACCCGCTTGAACAGGGTGTTGTCTGTCAGGCTGTCCACAACGACAAAGTCGGTGCCGTCCGTCATGTGGAAGATGAGGGTCTGGATATCGCCGCCCGGCTCCGCGTAACGGGAAGACCGGATGCGAACGCACAGGGAGTTTACATAAACATCCCCCTGACCAAAGGTCCGATGGGGCAGACTGCCGCCGTCCGGGAGGGAAACGCACACCATTTCGTCCATGTGGGCTTGCTCGTAGGCTCTTTCCGACAGTGTGATGTATGCAGCGGTGGTCACCTCATCCATCCGGTCGGCAAAAGTCTCGTCCACCAACTCGTTTCCCCAGAGGGAACGAAACTGCTCCACCGCTTCCTCCGGTGTCAGTTCTTCCCGTAAATTTTTCTCCAGCGCCTGACGTTCTATCTCTTCCTCGCTGAGCCGGTCTGCGCTGTGGGCAGCATCATATTCATAAGCGGCCAGATAATAGTAGTCGTCATATTCTCCGGTATAGCCGGCGCTCCCGTAACCCAGCGCTTCCATTTTCTCGGCGGCTTCCTGCGGGGTAAGCTCCTGCTTCAGCCGCTCACGAATGGTCTCTATTTCAGCGGAACGGTTTTTCTCGTATTCCTCCCATTTGGCTTCCGCCTCAAAATCCGGGAAGGATACCAGCAGATTCGTTCCATTTTGCATATCCGCCCGGAAATAGTAAGTAAACGCCAGCTGGGTGTCCGTCGTCTTTTCTGGTATCAGATAGGCATAGCCGTACTGATTGATGTTTACGGGAACACTGCCCAGCAAACCGTTCCGGCCTGGGGACAGCTCTATCGTCGCGTCGTGGGTCAGAAGCATGGTGATAAACCCGCACTGAGTGGTGCTGTCGTAGACATAGGCATCGACCGTCAGAGTGTATCCGTCCGTAGAAATACTTTTTCCTACGGGGGAAACCCATTTTTGAAGCTCCTGAGCAACGGTTTCCTCCACGGGAGATTTTTCATACCCCGGAACAGTCCATGCGGCGTTCGGCCGATCCGGGTCGGAATCTTCGAAGGGGGCGGCGCTGTCAGCCCCTCCGTACAGACCGGCGATCATTTCTGCGGGACTGTCAAAAACAGTTAAGGCATAGGCCACCGCGCACCCTACCAAAAGCAGCGCCAGCGCAACGGCCGCTGCAACAAGCCAGATTTTTCTTGCGGGCAGCTTCTTTGTGGCGGGCTCCTTCCGGGAATCCACCGGCTCCACCGCCGCCAGCAGCTCCCCGTCCACGCCGGTCAGTCCTCTGAAAAGCTGATAAGCCGTCATTGTAAACCCTCCTTTTTGAGTGTGTCGGCCAACTGTTTTCTAACTTTTTGCAGAATGTACTTCACCTGATTGAAAGACAGCCCCGTCTTCCGGGCAATGTCTTCCTTCGTGCCGGCATAGTAGTACCGGAGCAGAAAGACGGTGCGGTCTTTTTCCGGGAGCTTCCGCAGAAAGCGGTTCAGCGAGGCGGTCAGCTCCTTGCGAAGCAGCTCCGTCTCCGGGCTTTCGCTTCCGGCGACGCACTCCGCCAGCTCGTCCAGCAGCACCTGCGTCTCCCCCTTCCCCCGCTTTTCGGCGGTATTCTTCCGCCAGCGGTCGATGGCAAGATTCCGGGTAATCTTTCCCAGGAAGGTGGAAAACCGCTGGGGTCTGCGGGGTGGGATCAGCTTCCAGGCGGAGTAATAGGTATCGTTGACGCTTTCCTCAGCGTCCAGGGGGTCGGATAAAATACGTTTGGCAATACTGTAACAATAAAATCCGTATTTCTGGTCAGTCTGAACGATCGCCTGTTCCGACCGGGCGAAATACAAATCGAGAATTTCATTGTCATCCATGTCGCCGCCTCCTTTTTTAGTAGCTTCACCCTTATACACGCAGAAAAACGCGGAATGGAAGATTTTTCTTTCTGACAGCATACTACATCCGGCTGCACATGGCAATCTTTTCGGTACTGCACTTCCATGATAAAGCAGAAATCCGAACTTACTCCCCGCGCGGGAATAAGTCCGGATTTTTTCTGTCTGGAACAACCGGCCAATTTTGAGGACGGTGTTCGGGAAACTGAGCAGTGGGCGAAGATTCCAATACCCAGTCATAACCGCTGGCCGGTGGTTATGACTGCAATATGGCCTGATTTACTTCCTGTTCTTCCGTTTATACCATACCACCAGCGCCACGATACCGGCGAGGGATACGCAGAGGATGCCAGCCCACATGCCGATGTGGCTGTCGTCGCCGGTCTTCGCCGGGGAGCCGGTGGCTTGGATTGTCGCCTTCTCCACGTATTCGCAGACCTCACAGGTGCGGGGCTTTTCTCCGTCCTTTCTGAACGTCGCCTTTTTGGTGATGACCCATTTGCCGAAGGTATGGGCTTCTTTGGCGACGGTGATCTCGCCACAGCAGGACCATTTCTGTTCGTGGGTGGTCTTTGTGGTCGTCCATTTCTTCGCACCGGTGTGGTTCGCGGCATCCTTTTCGCCGTACTTCCCGCCGCAGTCCTTACAGGTCGCCTGCTCCACGCAGGTCGCGGTGCCGCCGGAGCAGCTGACCGTCTCCTTGTGGGTATCGTCTCTGGTGCAGACATGGGTGTGGGTGCCGTCGCCATTGGACTGCCACTTGCCCCAGTCATGGCCGAGCGCCCTGGTTTCAAAGACCGCTTCCTCGGCGGTGTCCTTGGCGCTCAGGCCGCAGGTGGCGCAGGACCTGTAATAGACTGCCTTTTCTGTGCAGGTCGCGGCGGATTTCAGGTACTGTTCCTCCACGGTTTCCGCCGTGAAGCTGTGTGTGCCAAGCTGGCCGTATTCGTGCCTGCACACAGCGCAGACCGCCTTTGCCTGACAGGTCGCCGTACCGCCGGAGCAGCTGACGTTTTCTTTATGACTGCTATTTCTGGCGCAGACGCGGCTGTGGGTATCGTTGCCGCTGGACTGCCATTCGCCCCAGTCGTGGCCGAGAATGTTGCCGACCTCAAAGGTTTCCGTTCCCTTTTCGCCGCAGACTGTGCAGGACTTGTAGTAAGTCGCCTTTTCCGTGCAGGTCGCGGCGGATTTCAGATACTTTTCTTCTGCCACTTCCGCCGTAAAGTCGTGCGCGGCAAACTGGCCGTATGCCTGACCGCAGACAGAGCAGACCGCCTTTGCCTGACAGGTCGCCGTGCCGCCGGAACAGCTGACGGTTTCTTTATGACTGCTGTTTCTGGCGCAGACGCGGCTGTGGGTACCGTTGCTGTCGGGCGTCCAGTCGCTCCAGTCGTGGGGAATAAGCCTGACCTTGACCGTGGCCTTTAACTCCGGGACGGGCTGCTGAATAGTCGGAATATCGCCGAGATTGAGCGTGCCGGTAATGGCCTGCTCAGCAGTAGAATTCAGGTCATACGACGTCTTATCCCACGTTACGCCAATGCCTGAGTAGAACGACCCGTCCTCTGTCCGGCAGTTCACGAATGAAGGCAGCCAGAGCGCATCAAACTCCGTGCCGACCTCTTTGTTCGTGATATCCGTCGAGGGTTCGATGCTCAGGAGGGTGCGTTTGACCGCTTCAATCGGGATGGTACATTCAGCAGGCGCATAACGAACGGTATCACTCGGCGTGAAGACCACAGTCACGTTGTATGTTCCCGCTGCGCTAAACCACTTAGGCGTACCGGCCTTGAAAGAGAATGTGCCGTCGATCTTCCTGCCGCCAACCCGTGCCTCACCGCCAATAAGCGCACCGATCTCGTCAGCTTCCTCCGGGGGCGTTTCCGTTCCGATCTGGAAGGTTTCGCTGACAAAAATCTGATTGTCGCCAAGCCGGAAGTCTCCCTTTGTCCAGCGGAACGTCGGCGCGGTCACAATCACAGGTACAACCGGGTCGTACTTCAGCTTCACCTTGACGCTGACGGTGGACGCCCCTTCGGGGGGCGCAATATAATCCTTCCATGTGGACAGCACCAATCTGCCCGTAATGCGCTGCTCATATGGCGTATTCGGGTCATACTGGTTTTTATCCCAGACCACCGTGTCGCTCATGATCGTCGTTTTTGGGGGGTCACCGCGCATCACGTCCATCGAACCCGCTTCCGCCAATCCAAGTTGTTCAAACGCCGTACCAATGGGCTTGTCGGTGATGTCCTCGAAATTGGGATTGATTCTGACGATCGTGAGCGGGAGAACGTTCACGGTTACCGTGCAGGCTGCAGTTGTGTAGTTCCTGGAGTTTGTCGGCTTGAAAACGACCGTGCGCGTAAGCTGGCCGTATTTCAGCCCGATGCCGGGGTAGGCGGTGTCTCCGTACAGCAATTCGTCCTCATCAAACTCGAACGTGCCTTCGATCTCCTGACCGTTTGCCATCGCCTTTCCGCCCTTGAGACCGCTTGTCAGCGTCTCGTAACGATCCAGCGCATAGAAGGTTCCTTCAACCGTAGGCGGTGTGACAATGGTAGTCTGGAAGACCCGAGTATCCATAAGAGATACCTCAATGGTCGCTTTTACATCGGTTTCCGTAACGATTTTATCATGAAAATAGCTGTTGGCAACATCCAGCGTTCCGTAGATAGTCTGGGGTTCCAGAGAATTGGGATCATAGGCAGATGTGTCCCAAATGACCGGAATAGGGGCGAACATTGCGCCGGAGTCGGTTTTTACCGTGACGCCCTCCGTAGGGATTCCCAGCTCCGCAAGGGGCGTGCCCAGCGGTTTGTCCGTGATGGCAAACTTCGTAAGAACCTCCGTGATCGTATACCGAATGCCGGTCACAATCACTTCACATTCCGCTGTTGTATATGCTTCCGTGTCATCGGGAGTGAAGATAACATGCAGGCGGTTTTCCCCCACAAAACTTACGCTCCCGCCATACTCTCCCTCGAATGCAAACTTACCGGGGACGACGGTATCCGTTCCCTTAACCTGCGCCACTCCGCCCTCGAGCGCTTCATCCAGAAACTGGGTGCCGACATACGTTTCGGCGGGCAGGGTTGGCAAGGTCGTGATGACGGTTTCCGAAGGCCCGCGCTTCGGGCAGCAGTCGTGTCCGTCCGCGTTGTGGGTGCAGCCGCTTACGGTGCAGTAGCCATCGGCGTCCTTTCCGTGGAGGCATTCCTCGCCGCCGTCGCAGAAGCCGTCGCCGTTACCGTCGCCGTGCGCCCTCCAGTAGGCGTAGAGGGTCATTTTCATCCCACCGTCGATGGTGACAGTATCGCCGTGCTGGTACTGCGGGCTGTCGGCTCCGGCAGTGAGCGCCCAGCCGCCGAAGTGGGCATTTTCACGTGTCGGGATGGTGTCGGGAATCACAAACCTGTTTGTCTCGCCGGTCATGGCAGCCGGAGCGCCGGTGCCGCCGTTGGCGTCGAAGGTGAGGGTATACTCTGTCTCGCCCGCCTCCACGGTGAGTGTGACGGTTGCGCGAACGGAATAGATTTCGCCGTTGTTGTCAGAATTCACCGTGCAGACCAGAGGATATACGCCAGGTGTAATGTTCGTCAGAGTAAGCGTCGATCTCCAGCTCCCATTGGATATCTGCACATCGACATTTTCCGCGGGTATGGTTCCGCAGTCCCAGGATGTGATGACAGCACCAGCGGCGGTAGCACCGCTGATCTGGTACACATCCGATCGGAACGTCACCGTTTCTCCCGCTTTTACCGTATGGGCATACCTGACATCATACTCTTCACCGGTGCCTTTGCCCGCGCCGGTGATCTCGATGTACGAAATCGGAGCGCCAATGACACGGACATTCTGAATGCTGTCGGCCTTGCAAGCTTCATCTTTGGAACGCAGGAACACGCCGTCCTCTGTTTTATACACAATGCAACTGCCGAGAAGCGCCCCGACGTCGCCCATGTTATTCCGGATCGCGTCATATCTGCCGCCGCCTTTGCCGAGGATCGTGACGGCATTGTTCGTAAGAGAGCCAACCGTTCCGTAATTCGATATGGTAACGCTTCCGCCGTTTATGTTGATGCCACTCACGCGGACATTTGTTCTGGCGTCGCCGATCAGGACGGTACGTTTCCCGTCTACATTGATATCGATCGTACCGTCATAGTCTCTCAGCACCATTAGAAACGTCGCGCCTTCCCGCGCTAGCGCGGCCATTGCATCGTTGTACGAGCCAAAGTACGCAGTCTCCCTGCCGCTCTGTACCAGGAAAGTGGCTACGTAGCCGCATACGTCACACACGCCATAGTCAAAGCTGTGTGCTTCCATGGGGAGCGTCGTGTTGCAGCAATTGTATTTTGCCGTATGATGTACGTCGTCAGCGATATATTGCGGCGCCTGGGCATGGTTATCCTTATCCTTGGGGAGCATTATGTTCGAGATCCCCGTTGTGCCGGTGTTATCGGTAAAATACTTGTAGCACTGGCCGCAATGCCAGTATTCCACATGACCGATATCGGTACAGGTGCCAGGCAGTTCCGCGTGATAGGCACTTGCAGGGAAATAGTGTCCCTTCGCGGGAATCGCGATGGGCGCGGCAAGCTCCTTTGTGCAGTCCTCATCCGAGAATATCTTCCGGCACTTGTTGCTGTCCGCATCGCTGCCGCACATCCAGTAGGATTCATAGCCCGCCTCGGTGCAGGTGGTTTCCTTTTTCGGAAAGTATTCCTTGTAGGCGATGCTCTTGTTGGAGGTCAGGGTCAGCACGATTAGATCATTGTTATTGCTGCTGCATGCCTTCCTGTAATTGGCAGTGGCGGAGACCGGCGTGTGGCAGGAATCCGAGTCGGTAAAGGTTCTTGTCTTGTTATACCGGTTCATCTCCTTCCCGCGCGGGCAGCCCGGCGTATCACATTGGAAGGAAATATCAAAATTCACCTTGATTTTCCGGTTTGCATCCCAGTCCGACAGGTCAACGCTGTTCAGGCATATATCCGTTATGGAGCCGGTATGCCCCGCCTCGCCGCACTGGTACTCGCTTGCGGACAGCGTGAATGTGGCATAGGACAGCGAATCATACAATTCGTCCGACATGGTTTCGCCGCTTTGCACGCTGATGAGATTTTCCGCGTCCAACGCGAGCGTATCCGGCGCATCTTCGGGAAGAGTATCTTCGCCGCCCTCAATGCTTTCGGCATCATTTTCGCTCTTCGGCTGAGTCTCGTCCTTTTCAGTCTCGGGAACGACGGGCGCAGTGGTGGCTTCGGTTTCCCCGACATTCACCGGTTCGGCGGTGGGAGTGGTGGTCTCCGCCGGATTCTCCGCGCCCTCGACGTACTTGGCGCAGTCGTGCAGGTGCGCACCTTCCGCGCCGCACACTGGGCAGTCTTCGTTCATGGCTTCTGCCGTGCAAGCCGTTTCGCAGATGCACACGGGGGCTGCTTCCCCGCCGTCCTCGGCAAAGGCCGGGATGGGCAGCGTGGAGAGCACTATGACAAACACGAGCAGGATGCTGAGCAGTCGTTTCTTCATAGCTGTTCCGTTCCTTTCAGTTCTGCGCGTTTCCCGTACTCCGCGGGGAACGCATGGTCAGCGCCATTCTGGGATGGTATATGCACCACCAGTATAACATACAGCTGGGATAAGCGCAACTGTTTTTCTCGTCGAATCGGAAAAATTTTTCCAGAAACGAGATCCAAAAAACGCCGACATCGACTTTTTCCGGCGCATATGCTGTGATGAAACAAAAAAGCAGTCTCACGTAGACAAACAGCCCCATCCATTCCGCTTCCCGCGGAACGGATGGGGGTGCTGAGGCTATGTCTTAAGCCCCGGTGAATGCGGTTTGGGGAATCGCTATTGCAGCTGCACACTTTCCGCAATCGGCAGAAGCGCCTCTGCGGTGAAACTGCTGCTGGACAGCCGGAACGAGATTCCTTTCTCAGGGGTGCCGATCAGCCATACTACTGCGGCGCTTTCGCCATTCTGTAATGCCGCTCCCGTGCAGCCGTGGACGGTTACCGGGTTTCCTCCGGTGCCGATAAGCATTTGAAGCACATCTTCCATATCGGTGCAGTCCGTAACATAGCTTTCATATTCCAGATAAATGTCCTGATTGGTCTTCGGGTCGAAGTACCAGCGGCGGACGTAGGAATACCAGTCGTCGGCGTTTTCCAGCGGCGCACCTGTCAGCCCATCCTCCACCATGCCGTCAGGCAGTGCGGTGATCTGATAATTCCCCAGCTGTTCCAGCGCTTTCCGGATATCGTCCCAGCGGGTCGGCTTCAGTTCCGGGCCGATGCCCACGCTTTCGGCGACCGCGATCAGATCGACGTCCCCGCTGGCGCGCAGGGAGAATCCAAAGCCCCTGGCCGCGTCCGTCCAGACCAGCTCGCCGGGGCTTTTGTAGCCCACATTCCTATTGATTTTGACCTGCTCCGGCTGACCCATGCCGTCAAACTGCCTGCCCCACTGGCTCAGGCGAAAGTAGAGGGTATATGTCAAGGTATCCCCCGCATCGTTTTCGTAGTCGATGGACTGCTCGCCGTAGGCCGGTTCAGCGACAAAGGTAATCTCATATCCCTCCGGCGCGCTCTGGGGATACACAGGCTCCCAGCCTGCATAAGAAGAAGCGTCCTGCTCCAGCTCGATGGTGTAATCCGGCCCCAGATAGTTGGAAGTCACTTCCAGCGGCTCGCCGGGAGCCGCGCTTTCCGCCATGGCGAGGATATCCACGGCATCGTCCTCCACGGAGAGCATGGCGTTGAAGCCCTCCTGCTCATTTTTCCAGAACAGCAGGCGCAGACCGGAGCTGGTGGTCATCATCTTGGCGGGCTGCCCCGCCACGGTCAGCTCTTCCCAGACGCAGGAGTCCCGGGGCGGGTCGGAAATCGCGCTGAGATCCGTGGTTAGGGACACGTGATAGGAAATCACGCTGCCGCTTGCATCACAGGTGTAGCGGATCTCCTGTCCGCCATTGCCGCAGGGCGCCACATCCGTACAGGCGTAGCCCTCTGGAATCTGCCGGGGATACCATATATTCCAGATTTCCCTCTGTCTGCACAGGAAGGACATGGGCAGTTCTTCGCCAAAATCCACGCTTTCCGCCACAGCCTTCAAATCGACTGCCACATTCTGCGTAAACAGGCCGGCATAGTAGCCCTCGGCCTCGTTGTGCCACGACAGTGTCTGCGCGCCCTTTTCTGAAGTCTGCAAAACGGCATCCCAGCCGGACACCGTGAAGCTGGTTTCCTCCCTCGGCGGTGCCAGCACACCTTCAATGGCCTGACTGGTGGAAATGGTGAAGGAGATCATCTCCCCCGCGTCATTGCGGTAGCAAAGATTCCGGGTGGTGTGATTCAGGGGCGAACCCTCTGCCAGACGGTAGCCCTCCGGCAGCTGCTGGGGATAGCAGCTTGCGATCACACTTCTGGCAGGCGTTGCGTCCGGCACACCTTCATCCGTTTGAACAGTCGTTGGCACATTGTGCTGCACGAGCTTCATGTGAATCCGGGCATAAGCAGCCACCGCGCACCCCACCAGCAGCAGCGTCAGGGCAATCACGGAGGCGATCAGCAGGGGTTTGCGAAAACGAATGCGCTTCTGACTGGCACTGTAATTTTTCGCTTCCTCGATGTACTTTGGGCTGATATAAGACAATCCAAGCAGCAATTCTTTGCCGTTCATACGCGGATTTCCTCCTTTTCCAGATAGATGCGCAGCTTTTCTTTGGTTCTGCTGAGCTGCATTTTTACCTTGCTTTCCGTCATGCCGTATTGCCGGGCAATTTCCGCGATGGTATCCACATACCAATACCGACGCAGAAAAATCACCCGGCTGTCCTTAGGAAGGCTTTCCAGAAACGCATCCAGAATACGCCCCAGCTCTTTTCCCCGCATGGTACGCTCGTGACTGGCGTCTGGAATGCACTGCTCCATCTCTTCCGTCAGCGAGACGACCTCCGCCTTTCGCTTTGCCGCCATGTTCCAGTCCAGTCTCGTCAGGGACAGATGGCGGCAGATGGCAGCAAGAAAAGCGAAGAAATATCTGGGCCGCTGGGGAGGAATCGCCTTCCATGTCTCCATGTACGTATCATTCACGCTTTCCTCCGCGTCTTCACGGCTCCGTAAGATGTTTTTCGCCAAAGCGTTCAGTCTCCTGCCATAAACGGCATCCGTTTCTTTTATGGCATCCTCGTTTCGTGCCCAGAACAATTCCACGATTTTGGCATCTTCCACTTTAGGTCGCTTCCTTTCTTTTGTTCCTCACCTTAGTAGTAGGGTTTTCTGTCAGGAAAGTCACATCTATGATACCATTTTTTCGAGAAAAGGAAAGGCCATGTGTTTTTATCGGCACCTGCTCTCAATATACCGCATTTTCCATTTTCCGGAATACGTGAGGAAACCTCTTGCATCCTTTCCAAAATCGTAGTATCATGGATCACGATTTTGGAACTTTTCAGGGAAGGGGGATTATGGAACAAAATCTGCTGCCGCGCTGAAGGAAGAGGTTGAAAAAGCACACCGCCCGAAAGGCGGGAACTGACCCGCAAAACCGGCATAGGGCTTTCCATTACTTAAGGAAGTAATGATTGCATAGGTTATCCGAAAATTTCTGCGTATGAGGGTGCGCAGGGTATCTTCAGGGGCTTCGGCCCGAAAAAAGAAAGAAAAGAGGACACACTATGAGCAACACGACAAAGAAACGCTGGGGCGACCGGAAAGACGCCCGCTGGATCCGCGATATGGATTCGCTCCATGTCATTTTGCCGCATCTGATGAACCACCGCACGGATGCCGAGGTCTACGTCAACATGGAATTCGACGTGACAGAGGCGCTTCGCTACATCGCACGGAAGAACGAGGGCGAGGAAGAATACCGTGCCACGCTTTTTCACTGCATTCTTATGGCTGTCGCAAAAACGATATATCTTCGCCCGCAGCTCAACAGCTTCATCTCCGGCCGACGTTTTTACCAGCGCGACGAAATTACCCTTGGCTTCGTAGCCAAGAAACGCTTCGAGGATCACAGCGAGGAGTCCCTCGTGGTCATCTCCGCGCCGGAAGACTGGACGCTCACCGAGGTGACGCACCGGGTCGTCGGCAAGGTTCACAAGGCCCGCACGGAAAAGAACGACGGTGTGAATGGCGCGATGGACGTGCTCAAAAAGCTGCCGCGTCCGGTTCTGGCATTTGTCATCTGGATCATCAAGACACTGGACTTCTTTGGCAAGGTGCCCGACTTCCTGCGGCAGGATGACCCGAACTTTGCCACCGTCTTCCTCACCAATCTTGGCAGCATCAAATGCCCGAGCGTCTACCATCATCTCAACAATTACGGCTCAAGCTCCATTATGGCGGCCATCGGCACCATCCGCAAGAGTGAGAAGATCGCCGGGGACGGCAGCCGCGAGGTGCGGGATGTGGTGGATATCGGTTTCACACTGGACGAACGCATTGCGGACGGCTTCTACTTTGCCCGTTCGCTCAAGATCATACAGCATCTGCTCACACACCCTGAACTGCTGGAACTGCCATTGAATCAGGAAGTAGCCTGCGGCTGATATCGCTGTCAAGCGCCTGTGGTCAGGTCATACCGTAGATGTGCTGCTTCCGGACTGTTACCCGCAGAGCGAATGGCAAGGATAACAGAAAGCGCTGTTTCCGGAAACCTAATACTATTTCCTGATTAAAATCTTTGATTTTAATCAGGAAGGCAGCGCCTTCTTCCAAAATGCAAGCCCGGACACAGAGCGGTCGTATCGCTCGTGCCCGGGCTTATATCTTTTTATCCGATTTGCCCGTCAGCTCTCCTGAAGCTGCTGCTTGCGGAACTGGAGGGTATAGAGCTGGTAGTAGCGCCCCTTCAGGTGGAGAAGCTCCTGATGGGTGCCCTGCTCCATGATCTCGCCGTGGGACAGCAGGATAATGTTGTCCGCATGCTGGATGGTGCTCAGGCGATGGGCTACGATCAGCATGGTGCCGATGTTCTTCATCTTCTCCAGAGAGTCCTGAATGAGTACCTCCGTCTCCGTGTCAATGTTGGCGGTGGCTTCGTCCAGGATCATGACGGAGGGCTTGTGCAGAATGGTCCGGGCGAAGCTCAGCAGCTGCCGCTGACCCGCGGAGAAGTTGTTGCCCTGCTCCCGGACGGCCTCGTCCAGACCGCCATCCAGCTTCCTGATGAAGCCGTCGGCGTTGACATACCGGCAGGCCTGCCAGACGTCTTCATCCGTCACGTTGTCGGAGCGCAGGACGATGTTGCTGCGGATGTCCCCCGCAAACAGGAACACATCCTGGAGCATCTGTCCGAAGTGGCTGCGCAGAGAGGCGATCTTAATGTGCCGGATATCAATGCCATCGATCAGAATTTGCCCCTTCTGGATATCATAGTTCCGGCAGATCAGGCTCAGGATGGTGGACTTTCCGGAACCGGTGGCCCCAACAAAGGCCACGGTCTGCTTGGGATACACATGGAAGGAAACGCCCTTCAGCACCCACTCGCCGGGATGATAGGCAAACCACACGTCCCTGAACTCGATCTCGCCCTTCATTTCCTTCAGCCCGATGGCGTCCGGCTCGTCCACCACCTCGGGAACCATATCCAGAATGGTGAATATCTTCTCTGCCGCGGCGAAGGACTGCTCCAGCATATCAAACTGCTCGGCCAGCGCCTGAATGGGGTTGAAGAACCGGGAGATATACATATAGAAAGCGACCACCGTCTCGCTGGTAATGGTTTGCCCCAGAAAGGTCGTGTCCTTGATATAACCCTTGCAGCCGATATAGAAGAGGAACAGGTTGGATGTGACGAACAGCATGTATACCATGGGCCGGAAGATGCCGAAGACGAACATCCGGTTCATCTTGGTCTTCTCAAGGCGCTTGCTGCGAGCCAGAAATTCGTCCATTTTCCGCTGCTCCTGGTTGAATATCTGGGTGACCTTCATACCGGATAGGTTTTCGGACAGGTAGGTGTTCACATCCGTCCGGGCGTTGTTGACCGTGCGGTGGACATGGCGGGAGAACTTCTGAAAGATGATGGTAAAGAGCACCAGAAACGGCACAAAACACAGCACCATCAGCGTCAGGGCGTAGTTCAGGATCAGCATGGCCGCCAGCACACCGATGATCACCAGAGAGTTCTTCGCCAGCGTCACCAGAATGTTGGTGAACAGGTAGCTGATGGAGTTGGGGTCGTTGGTGACTCTCGTCACCAGCTTGCCCACGGGAATCTGGTTCAGCTGGGCGTGGGACAGCTGCTCAATGTGGGTGAAGGTGTCCAGACGGATCTGGGACAGAATTTTCTGGCCGGTCTTCTGCAGGATCATGGCCTGAAAATAGGTGCAGACCATGGACACCGCCAGAATGCCTGCGTACACGGCAACCAGCGAATAGAGCCGGGAAAGCTCAAAGCTCTGCTTGATGGTGCCCTGAATGTCTGCCACCAGCAGGGGGGACACCACATCATAGGCGATGGACACCAGCATAATGAGGAACACCAGAACGAAATCCTTTTTATAGGGTCTGGCATAGCCCAGCAGTCTTTTGATGATCTCGCTGTCGGACATATGCCGTTCGCTGGTCTCCTCTTTGGTTTTTCGCTTCAGCACGGCATAGGCCGCAAGGAACAGGATCGTAAACACACCGATGACGGCGCAGACGATCAGAAGGGGAAGATACTCACGCATTGACCGCACCTCCTTCTTCCTCCAGCCGCTGCAAGTCTACCATTTTGCGGTAGGCGGGGTTTTCCGCGTACAGCCTGTCATGGGTGTCAAAGCCCGCAAGACGGCCGTCCTCGATGAACAGGATCTTGTCCATCTGCTCGATGGTGGAAATACGGTGGGCAATGAGAATGGTGGTCTTGCCCGCCCGGGTGGCGCGCAGGTTGTCCAGAATGGCCTTTTCCGTTTTGGTATCCACGGCGGACACGGAATCGTCCAGAATCAGAATGGGCGCATCCTTCATCAGCGCCCGGGCGATGGAGATACGCTGCTTCTGGCCGCCGGAGACGGTAACGCCCCGTTCGCCCAGCACGGTCTGATAGCCCATCTGGAATTCGGAGATATTGCCGTCAATATCCGCCAGCTTGGCTGCCCGGCGAATCTCCTCAGAGACGGTTTCGGACTTGCCGAAGGCGATGTTGTTCTCAATGGTGTCCGAGAACAGGAAGTTGTCCTGAGGCACATAGGCGCAGGCGTCACGGACGGAGCGGATGGAGAGGTCGTTCACATCCCTGCCGTCAAGGAACAGCTGCCCGTCGTTTACATTGTAAGTGCGCAGGATCAGGTCTACCAGAGTGGTCTTGCCGGAGCCGGTCTTGCCCACCAGACCGATGCTCTCGCCGGGGCGGATGGTAAAGGACACATGCTCCAACGCGGGGATATCCCCGTCGGGGTAGGTAAAGCTCAGGTCGCGGAATTCAATCTCGCCCCTGGGGTCCGTCAGCTCCTGAACGCCGGGGCGGTCAAAAACGTTTTTGGGCGCGTCCAGCAGCTCGCTGATCCGCTTCAGGGACGCTTTGCCCCGGGAGGTCATGTCGATCAGATCGGCCACAGCCATAATGGGCCAGACCACGGCGTTGAAATAGCCGATGAACTCCATAAGCTGACCGGCGTTGAACTGACCCTTGTAGACCAGATAGCCGCCGTAGCCCAGAATCACGCAGATGACGCTCTCCACGAAGGTGGTCACCAGAATCCGCATCAGTACGGAGGTTTTTGTAAAAGCGATGTTGGAATCCTCGCTGTCCCGGTTCAGCTTTTCAAAGGCCATCAGCTCCTTGGCCTCCTTCACAAAGGCCTTGATGACGGCAATTCCGGAAAAGCTCTCCTGAGCGAAGTCGGACAGATTTGAGAAGCACTTCTGCCGGTAGTCCCACTTCCGGGTCATGTTCTTGCCCACCACCGCGGCGCTGGCGAACAGCAGCCCCATGGGGATCAGGGACAGGACGGTGAGCAGATGATCCATGCGCCACATTTTGGTAATGGCCAGAGAACACAGAATGATGGGGTCAAAGAACTGCATGAAGCCCCAGCCGTAGCACTCCTGAACAGTGTCCAGATCGTTGGTGAACAGGCTCATAAGATTGCCCACTTTGTTCACCTGATAATACTCCCGGCTCAGGTCTTCTGCGTGGCGGAACATCTTATCCCGCAGGTCCGTCTCCACCTTAGTAGCCGCGCCGAAGATCGTTACCCGCCACAGGAAACGGCCGAAGACGATGGCAAGGATGATGCCGACCATGGGCATGCAGATCCTGTCCAGCAGGAACGCCATATCAAAGGGCACCTGTACGCCGTTTTCCACAATGTATCCTTGATTCAGTCCATTGATGACCAACTGATAAATTTCAGGCACCTTCAGCTGCAAGTAGTCCACGGTAAACAACGCCAGCAGCCCCGTTAGCAGAGCCAGCGCGTACTTGCGGTAATAGACGTTGATATGCTTGCCGAAAATCAAGAAAATTCCTTCTCCTCTCTCTTAGGGTCTATCTGAAAACCGGGAATATGACCAACAGCGAGGGATTTTTCGCCTG
>OHBM01001178.1_pt1 | contig 19751 bp, 16 predicted proteins | sample 1577251 | NCBI WGS metagenome assembly OHBM01 (sample SAMEA3541557, study PRJEB24748) | human gut metagenome | biome: human gut; feature: human-associated habitat; material: faeces | place: China | collected 2012 | reverse complement strand
AGTCCCAATGTGGCCGTTCAACCTCTCAGTCCGGCTACTGATCGTCGACTTGGTGAGCCGTTACCTCACCAACTATCTAATCAGACGCGAGCCCATCTTTGAGTGATAAATCTTTGATACAGTCACCATGCGGTATCTGTATGTTATGAGGTATTACCATCCGTTTCCAGAAGCTATCCCTCTCTCAAAGGCAGGTTGCTCACGTGTTACTCACCCGTCCGCCACTAAGATGATCTAAGTAAACTCAAATCATCTCCGTTCGACTTGCATGTGTTAGGCGTGCCGCCAGCGTTCGTCCTGAGCCAGGATCAAACTCTTTATAAAAGTTGTATATCAAAGAGCAAAGGTACTCTTTGTTATCCTGTTCATTCCAAATGCTAACGCATTTATTACTTGTGTTTTTTAAAGTCTTTTTCTTGACTTTCCTTCATCTTTATAACAAAGGAATTTCAAGGGTCGTTATACTTTTCCTTATATTGTTCAATTTTCAAGATGCTGTTTCCGTCGCCCTTGCGAGCAGCTTTAATATTATATCACATTCAAAACCGTTTGTCAAGTACTTTTTTCAAGTTTTTTCAAAAGTTTTTTCTGTGTCGCTCTCTCTTGCGAGACAGCTTTAATATTATATCACTTTCTTTTCTTTTTGTCAAGTACTTTTTCAAGTTTTTTTCAAAAAGTTTTTCGTGATCAACTCCGCTCTCTTTCGCGGCAACTTAATTATTATATCACTTTTTCTTTCCTTTGTCAAGCCCTTTTTAAAAAGTTTTTTCAGCTCGTCTCTGTCTTCCTCCCGGAATGGACTCCGCTTACTCTTCCTCTTCTTTTTTTCTCTTTACAAAGTTAAAGTAATATTCTCCTCACTCTCTCCCGCAGTCACCCGCGCTCGACAGTAATGTTATTATATACCTTTTCTTCGCCTTTGTCAAGTAAAAGAATGGACAGGTATATACTGGTTTTTTGTGTATTTTGACACCGTACTTTCTTTTTTGCGTAAAATTCCACATTCTCCACCGCATAAAGAAAACCTGCTGCAAAAATGCAGCAGGTTTTATCTTACCATTCACTTTGACCTGTACCATCACTATATGACGAATCGCCGCCGCTGTAGTCAGTTCCCTGTGAACCGCTGTCATCAGGAATATACTCCGTAGGCGGAACATAATCCGTTGCAGGCTCGGTCGCCGGCTGATCTATATACGAATCAGAAGGAGTCGTATTATTATCATCATATGAAGTTGAAGTTTCGCCGGGCAGAGGGTAGTAATAATCTTCCTCCTCGTCCTGCTGCCAGCTTCCGTCCGAATAATCATTTCCTGTGCTGTTGTCTGAGTAATCATAGTATCCCGAATCATCGGAATAAGTTCCTGTCGTTATATATCCGCCCGTATAAAAACCGGCTCCTGTTGTTACGGTTATAACGTAATTAGTACGGGTAACGTCTGGATCAGCTTTAGTTGTTGTGACTGTTCTTACAGCAGATGTCTGTGCTGAAACCGCTGTTGTAGTAACCGTATCCGCAGTTTCCGTTTCGCCGCTGCCTCTGGAGACGCTTTCTCTGCCGAAGCTTGCAATAACCTTCTCGGACGGGGTTATGGGAAACATTACAAAAAATACTAATATTAATAGCGTAAGCGCAATAAAACCGCCGCATGAAATCATGGTAATTCTCGTTGACTTTTTAAGATTTGCAAAAAATTCCTTCATTTTGCGCACTCTCCTCATGTTTATTCACTCTATTTTATAACATATTCCGCAAAATGTCAAGCCTTTTTAAGAATTTCTCCGCATTATCCGCGCTATTTCTTGAATCTTCGTATCAGGATACGCAACCCGCTTCTTTAATTCTGCTGATCGCACTTTTTTCGAGGCGTGATACCTGCGCCTGTGAGATTCCTATTTCTCCTGCAACCTCCATTTGAGTTTTCCCGCGGAAGAATCTGAGATACAGGATATTCCGCTCACGTTCCCCGAGTTTTTTTATTGCATCGCGTATCGAAAGTTCGTTCATACAGCTTTCTATGTTGTTGCTGTCGCCTATCTGATCCATAATATAAAGCGTGTCCTCGGAGTCGGAATAAACAGGTTCATAAAGTGAAACGGGATCGCTTATGCTTTCAAGTGCGATAACCACTTCCGAACGTTTTTCGCCTATCTCATTGGCAATTTCCTCTATATACGGTTCGCGCTGGAGTTTTCCTGCAAGGCGCTCTCTCGCCTGTATCGCTTTGTAAGCCAGATCTCTTAACGAGCGGCTGACTTTTATCTGACTGTAGTCTCGCAGATGCCTCCTCAGTTCACCGCTTATCATTGGAACGCAATAAGTCGAGAACCGTACCTCTTTTGTAAGGTCAAAATTATTGATAGCCTTAATAAGCCCCACAACGCCTATCTGAAACAGATCGTCAATATCTTCGCCTCTGCCCGTAAACTTCTGTATCACGCTGAGTACAAGCCTGAGATTCCCCTTTATCAGCTCATCGCGCGCAATTTTGCTCCCCGTATCCCGAATCTCCCGCAGAAGTCTCATTTTCTCCTCTTCTTTAAGAATAGTAAGCTCAGAAGTATTTATGCCTGAAATTACAACCTTATTGAACGCCATAACAATATCCTCCCGCCGCTTGGCAGACTATTTTCAGATATTATTATTGACATTTACTTCCGCAATAATCACGGGAAATTTATGGCAGGAAGTCGTACACAGAATTTTCACTTTGCTTATTTGCCATTTTCACAAATAAATGGTAATATTATAAGATAAAATAATGTAAAGGGGAAATTACAATTAGCAGAGTAAATCTTGGCGCTAAGCCGTATCTTTTTCCACAGCCTGTTATGATAATCGGAACATATGACGCTGACGGAAAGCCGAACGCAATGAACGCTGCATGGGGCGGAATCGTTGGCTCTGACGAGATCATAATCGACCTTGGAGCTCATAAGACAACAGAAAATATTGAACTGAAAAAAGCATTCACTATCAGTATTGGTGATGCTGACCACGTTGTTGCGTGTGATTATGTGGGTATCGAGTCTGGCAGCAAGGTTGCCGACAAGATGGCTAAAACGGGATTCACTACCACCAAGAGCGAATTCGTTGACGCTCCCGTTATCAATGAACTTCCGCTCGCGCTTGAGTGCGAGCTTATCAAGGTAATTGACGGCTGCAAATATCTTGGAAGGATCAAGAATGTAAGCGCTGATGAAAAGATCCTTGACGAAAACGGCAATGTTTCACTTGCCAAATTCTTCCCGATCATATTCGACCCGTCCGGAAACGGATATTACAAGCTCGGCGAAAAAGTCGGACAAGCCTGGAGTTCCGGCATGGCTCTTAAATAATGACAACAAGCATTTTAACTAATAATGCGATTCCAAAGGCAGAGTCTTTGGTGGAGTGTAGGGCAACGCTTCGCAAGTGAGAGCGTTCTCTTATTATCTTTAGTATCTTTTTTGGCAAACTGAAACGGCTGCTGTCACAATGACAGCAGCCGTTATTTATTTTGTCTGCTCACAGTATCCGTCCTCGCGGTACTGTGTAGGAGTTTTACCAAGCAGATTCTTGAATTGTCGGTTGAAATACGAAGGATTATTGTATCCTACCATAGAACTGACATCATTTATTGATAATTCGGGATTTTTCAGCAGATCCTTCGCCTTTTCCACTCTCCCTGCTATGATATCCCTTGAAATACTCACGCCGAACGTATCATTATAAAGGTGCTGGAGTCTGGAGCGGCTCAGCGAGAGCTCCACCGCCATATCGTCTATATTCCATTGACGCGCAGGCCAACGATAAATACTTTCGCGCAGCCAGAGAAGCTTTTCAAAATATTTGTTTTTAGTGATCGAACCCGTCAGAGTGCACGACTCCATGCACTCGTTTAGTTTCAGAAGCAGCAGGCGGAAATAAAGATCAACAGTCTCTTTTCTGTTCTTGTTCGCGGAATAATTTTCATAGCACATATTCCTCACTATGTTTGAGATTTGCGTAATATCGCCTATATGCACTATTTTATTATATGGTATCGCAAGGCGCTCGGCAAGTTCCGTTTCCTCCTCGCTGAATCCAAAGTGGATCCAGTCATCGGCATACTCGGCATTGTCGGCGCGGTAATACTGGGGACAGTCGGGCGTAAACATAATAAACGAGTTTGGCTTGACGTGTATATCCCTGCCGCCTATTCGGAACAGCGCCTTTGTCTTTATTATGAGGAAAAGCCAGTCACCGCTGCCGTTTGGTCTGTCTATGCAGAAAGTTTTATCGTGTTTGTGGTCATAACCTATCTCGTCCATTCTCACCTCATCAGCCCCTTTCCTTAATATGTTATCATAATAAGTAAAGGAAATCAATACCTGCACGAAAATTTCTTTATCTCCGAGAGCAATTCAAATAATATTACTATTGTGCTGAAATTTCAGCACAGCAAAATCAGCACAATAGTGCTATAAATTCAGCACATTCGTTGATTGACATTTATGAACATAAAATGTATAATTTAAAAAGTGAATATGCTACGTTTTTCATAAAAATATTAAACTCAAGGAGTGATGAATTAATGAACCTCAACAGAATCGTATCAACTGCCGCGGCTTTGGCTTTTTCTGCCGGAATGGTTACTGTTTTCCCTGAACTCACGCAGGAAACCTATGCTGCGGAAGTGGTTGCCAACAGCTTTGAAATCAACTATGAGGGTTGGCATCCGAATGCAGACAATGTAGTCCTCACAGCCGAAAGCGGCTGCGGATACAGCAATTCAAGGGGCATGAACGTTACGGGAAGAACTTCGTATTCAGACGGAGCTGCTTCCTCAAAGGGATTCTATCTTGAGGGTGGGGTTGAATATCAGTATCGTGTCATGGTTCGCAGCGACTACGCCGAAACTTTCCGCCTTTCCCTCATGTACATTGATGAAGATACCGAAAAGGAGACCACAGTTCAGCTTGCTGCGAAGAAAGCTGCCGCAGGTGAATGGACTGAACTCTCCGCAAAGTTCAAAGCTCCGTCAAATACTTATGAATACGAGCTGACAATTACAGCCGACAGCACCAACGATTTCACCTTTGATGACGTTTCCATTACCTCAAAGGAACAGACAGCAGGTTTAAGTGCATATGCCGCCGAATCGGGTCTGAAAGATAAGTTTGACGGCTATTTCAGAGTAGGCAATATACTTAACGGCGGTACTATCAAAAACTCCGCTATTACAGCAAATATCCTCAAGGACTGCAACAGCGTTGAGTGTGAAAACGAGACCAAGCCTGATGCCACTCTCAATCAGTCTCAATGCAGCGGCACTAATATTGGCGTAAAGCTCGACAGCGCTGCCGCAATAATGGACTTCTGTTCAAAAAATAACATAGGTATGCGCGGACACACTTTAGTTTGGCACAGTCAGACTCCGTCGTGGTTCTTCAAGGAAAACTACAATGCTAACGGAGCGTGGGTCTCATCAAGCGTAATGGATCAGCGCATGGAAAGCTACATAAAAAATATGTTTTCCGCTATCAAGACCCAGTATCCCAATCTTGACCTGTACGCATATGATGTTTGCAACGAATGTGTGAGCGATGACAGCAACCGCACAGCAAATAACGGCGGTGCAAGAGTTCCGGGTGACAACAACGTTAACGGCGGAACTTCCGCGTGGGTTCAGGTTTACGGAGACAATTCATTCGTTGAAAAGGCTTTCACCTACGCAAGGAAATATGCTCCGGCAGGCTGTGATCTCTACTACAACGACTACAACGAGTACTGGGATCACAAGCGCGACTGCATTTACAATATGTGCAAGGACTTGTATCAGAAAGGACTTCTTGACGGTGTAGGTATGCAGTCTCACGTCCCTGCAAACGCAACAGGATTCGCAGGAACGGACTCCTACATTGAAGCAATGAAAAAATACCTCTCTATCGGATGTGATGTTCAGATCACCGAACTTGACATCAGCCTTGAAAGCGGTAAGTACACATTGCAGGAACAGGCTGACAAGTATAAGGCTATCTTTCAGGCGGCGATTGACTGGAACAGCGCTCCTCAGTCTGACGGACGTGTCACAGCAGTCTGCATATGGGGCCCGAACGATGCAAATTCTTGGCTAAAGAGCGGAAGTGACGCTCTGCTGTATGACCAAAACAATCAGCCCAAAGCCGCATATACAGCATTAATGAACATGAACGTTCAGCCTCCTGTAGTCAAGCCTGTAGAACCTGACGAAAACGGTTGGTATTTCCACAGCACCTTTGAGGGCGATACAGATGACTGGGGCGGCCGCGGAGCTGCTGACGTTCTCACCAGCGGCAGAACTTCCTACAAAGGCTCAGAGGCGCTCCTCGTTGAAAACAGAACTGCTGCATGGAACGGTACTACAAAATCGCTGAATACAAAGGCATTCATTCCGGGCAATGAATACAGTTTCAGTGTAAATGTAAATTATTTTGACGGCAGCGCAACCGATAAGTTCTTCCTCAAACTCCAGTACACTGATGGTAACGGTGATACTCAGTATTCTACCATAGCAGAGGGAACGGGTATCAAGGGCGAATGGGTTCAGCTTGCAAATACAAATTACAAGATTCCCGAAGACGCAAAAAATATGCAGATATATGTTGAAACTGCCGAAACAAGCAACAATTTCTACATTGACGAGGCTATCGGAGCTGTTGCAGGCACGGTCATCGAGGGAGCAGGAAACTCCGAACCGATCATACTCGGTGACATCAACGGTGACGGAAAGATAAACGCTCTTGACATGAGCCTTGCAAGAAAAGGACTTATAAGCGGCGGTTTCTCCAGTTCAAGAAAAAGCATTGCCGCTGACGTTGACCAGAGCGGTAAATTCGAGATAAATGATGCCGTCCTGATACAGCAGTATATTCTCCGCAAGATAACGGAGTTCCCTGTAGCTGAAAAAGTTATCGACACAGAGGCTATGGAAACTCTCTTTAAAAGCGTGAATGTCGCTTCGAGCTGGAAATATGACGGAGAGAACAATCCGCTAACCACAGAGCGTTTCGGCGCTGACCCCGGATATCTCGTTTATGACGGCAGGCTTTATGTTTACACGACAAATGACGCGTTTGAATATGAAAACGGTTCTATCCGCGAAAACACCTATGATGTAGGAACTATCAACTGCGTTTCTTCATCAGACCTTGTAAACTGGACAGACCATGGCGCTATCCCCGTAGCAGGCAAAAACGGCAGAACTCAGAACGGAGCTGCAAAATGGGCGAACTGCTCGTGGGCACCCGATGCCTGCTGGAAGATGATAGACGGTAAACCGAAATTTTTCCTTTACTTTGCAAACAACGGCTCGGGTATCGGCGTTCTTACGGCGGACTCTCCTACAGGTCCGTGGACTGATCCCCTCGGCAAGGAGCTTATAAGCAGGAGCACTCCCAACTGCGGAAATGTTGCATGGCTCTTTGATCCCGCCGTTTACTATGATGAGGAAACAGATGAAGCCTATCTCTTTTTCGGCGGCGGAAAGAACTCCAATGACGGCACAGGATACGACAATCCTAAAACAGGCAGATGTGTGAAGCTTGGCAAGGATATGATATCAATCGAGGGCACTCCTCAGACTATGGAAACGCCTTACCTCTTTGAAGATTCAAGCATTACAAAAATCGGCGACACATGGTACTATTCATACTGCTCTAACTGGAATGTACCGAGCGGAACAAGCATTAACGGACAGTTGTTCAACAGTGCCGATATCTGCTACATGACTTCCAAGAATCCTCTCGGCCCTTGGACGAAAGATCAGTTTGCAGGTATGCTGTTTGCGAACACAGGCAGCCAGAAAATAGATAACGGCGGAAACAACCACCACTCGCTTGTGGAATTCAAGGGCAAGTACTATGTTATATACCACAGCCGTCAGCAGGAAATGCGCATGAACGGCGGCAAGGACAGAAATTACCGCTCAACTCAGATCAACGAGGCTGTGTTTGACCAAGCCACAGGAAAAATAACCTGCAAGGGCGATATGAAGGGTGTTTCACAGCTCGAAACTCTCAACCCGTACACTACCGTACAGGCTGAAACAATGTCCAACCAGTCCAACGATATCTCTGTGGAAGGTCTCGGCGATACCGTAGTAAAAGGCTCAAAAGGCAGTTGGATAAAAGCAAGCGGAGTTAATTTCTCAAACGGAGCAGATACCCTGACGATTAAAGCTTCTTCCAAGAATGGCGCAGTCATTAAAGTCTGCACAGGCTCTGCTAACGGAACAGCTATTACATATGCTGAAATTCCGGCAGGTAGCAGTATGAGTGAAATCACCGTTCCTGTAGTTAATTCCGTAAGCGGAAACAAAGACATTTACTTTGTATTCAGCGACGACATCAGCTTTGATAGTTGGTCGTTCAAATGATTATAACTGACGCCTTTCTGCACAATCGGCGACAGTTTAATAATGAATTTGTTGTAAGGGACAAATCAAAAAAGCAGCCGCATTGAGAGTGCGGCTGCTTTATACTTTTTTGACAAACTATACCAATACAAAAAGGCGACATTCATAACGAATGCCGCCTTTTTTGTTTTATCAATCTTGTGCAGTGACTTTATAGCCTGCCTTTTCTATACGCTGGATTATGATACTGTTATCAACATCTTTTGCATAGCTTACGGTAAGCTCTTTCTTTTTCAGGTCAACACTGCCTGAAACGTCGCTTATGTCATTAACGATTTCTTCAACACGTTGTTTGCAATTCTCACAATGCATTCCGTCAACCGTGAACTTTCTTGTGAAAATAACATTCGGAAGATGTTTCTTCTTTACCTTGTATCCACCGCCGCCGCAGCAGCCGCTTTCGCCGCTGAAGTGCTTTTTGGTGTATACGATACCAATTGCAATCATAACAACAAGAATCGCAATAATTACATAATTCATGAGATCACCTCGATGTCGGATTTTAATGTTTACCCGAGCTTTTACCGCTGTGGCTTTCCGAGCAATGTCCCTTTGAAGGACACTGCTTTGCATACGGACAGCCTATGCAGTGTTCACCGCGTTTTTTGGCTTTGTAAATGTACAATGAAGCGGAACCGAGAATGACAATCAAAACTGCAATAAGAATAATATTTGCGATCATTTTTATGCCTTTGATGCATTAAGAGCATACTCAGACTTGAGGTGCTTGTTTGTATTTGTGATAAGGAATGCGATAACAGCAACGAATACAACTACGATTGCAAGACCGCCAAGTGCAGCGCCTACATTGAGTGAAGAAGGTGCAGTGATGAGTGTACCTACTGTGTAAACGCAGTAACCTACCGTGTAGCCTACGCCGAGGAGGTAACCGATACCTGCCCAGAACCACTTCTTGCTCTTCATTTCTGAGTTCATAGCACCGAGTGCTGCGAAGCAAGGAGGAGTATAGAGGTTAAACATGAGGTAAGCGAGTGCTGCAACCTTTGTGATCGCGATGATGCCGGCAGCTTCTGTACCAGCGCCCTGTACGAGTTCGAGATCGTCAGTGTTGATGAGGTTTTCAAGTCCAACGAAGCAAACTGCGAGAGTTCCGACAACGTTTTCCTTAGCGATAAATCCTGTAACGGCTGCTGCTGCAAGCTGCCATGAAAGAACACCAACGATAGGATAGATTATGTAAGCGAAAGGTCTTGCGAGAGATGCGAGGATCGAGGAGTCAGCCGTTTCAGCAACTGCAAAGCTCCAGTTGAATGTCTGCATGATCTGAACGAGAGTGTTGCAGAGGAGGATAATTGTTGCTGCCTTTACGATGTAAGCCCAACCACGGTTGCACATCGACTTGAATGCGCCCCAGAGTGAAGGTATCTTGTACTCAGGGAGCTCCATAATGAAGAAGGACTTTCTTGCCTTGTAGCCTGCGATCTTGTTGATAATAAGTGAACCGAAGAAAATGAGAATGATACCTGTGAAGTACATTACTGTGCTTACCCAACCAGCATTGTCGAAGAATGCTCCGGCAAAGAGTGAGATAACGGGGATCTTAGCGCCGCAGGGCATCATAGGTGTGAGCATTGCGGTCGCTCTGCGCTCACGTTCGTTTCTGATAGTACGGCAAGCCATGATTCCGGGAACGCCGCAGCCGATACCGATAACGAAAGGAATAACGGATTTACCGGAAAGGCCGACTTTCTTGAAGATAGGATCAAGAACAACTGAAACTCTTGCCATGTAACCGCAGTCCTCAAGGAGAGCGATAAGGAAGTAAAGTACCATAACGAGGGGAAGGAAACCTACTACGGCGCCAACGCCTCCAATGATACCGTCAACGAGGAGTGCGTAAAGAAGCGGGTTTGCATTTTCGAGGAGTCCGCCCACCCAGTTCTGGAATGATTCGATCAGACCTGTGAGGAAATCTGCGATCGGAGCACCGACCCATACCTGTGAGATCTGGAATACGAGATACATTACAACAGCGAAGATCGGAATACCAAGCCACTTGTTCGTGAGAACAGCATCTATCTTATCTCCGGAGTTCTTTTCCTTTGTCTGAACCTTTCTTACCTCGACGGCAGAAACGATCTTATTTACAAAGTCGAATCTCTTTCTGTCGGCCTCTTCAACTACATTCTTATCTGTGAGGTCGATATCGCCTTCTGAATAAGGAGCTTTCTGCTGTGTGAAAGCTACGGAAGCAGCCTTTTCAACAACTTCCTTCAAGCCTCCGTTGGAAACGGAAATTGTTTTGATCACGGGGCAGCCAAGCTTTTTGGAGAGTGCCTCCGCATCGATCTTTGTGCCCTTCTTCTCGTTAATATCGCTCTTGTTAAGAGCAACTACTACCGGAATACCAAGCTCAAGGAGCTGTGTGGTAAAGAACAAGCTTCTGCTGAGGTTTGTAGCGTCAACGATGTTGATGATAACATCGGGGTTCTCATGCTTTACATAAGAACTTGTGATACTTTCCTCGCTGGTGAACGGTGACATTGAGTATGCGCCCGGAAGGTCAACAGCTATCAACTGCTGCTCGCCACTATAAAACGACTTTTTGATAGGGTGCTCCTTTTTGTCAACGGTAACGCCGGCCCAGTTTCCCACTCTTTCGTTTCTGCCTGTCAGGGCATTGTACATGGTGGTTTTACCGGAGTTCGGATTACCAGTAAGTGCGATTCTCATGATTATCTCAAATCCTTTCTTAAAATTTAAATATTTCATTCAGATCAGGCTGTTGCCTGAATGCTAAAATGGGCAGGATTAGATAACGCTAATAGAGTTATCATGAACTAACCTGTAATCTGTGAAAACAGCCGATTTTCGCGGCTGTCTTTACTCTGTAATTAAATTTCTATTGCATCTGCAAGCTGATGATCGATATTGTATCTTCCATCCTTGATAGATACAACACAACTGTTCTTCAGGTGGGATACGACCGTAATCGCCTCACCGCTGTAACAACCCAGTGAAAAGAGGAACGAATTCAGTTCATCATCATCGGTATTGATACTTTTGACCGTGTATTCTTTTCCCTCTACTGCATCTTTAAGTGTCATAGCTGCACCTTCCATCATAGAAAATTTTAGTTTTTGCCAATAAGCAGTTGTATGCAAACTTCATTAGCTTCTTCTAACGAATCTATTATACCCGCAAACCCCTGCTTTGTCAAGCTTATTTTATACTAACATCTATTTTTCGACATTAAATACAAAATACAATTTATAGTTTGTCTCATAACTATCTATTTTAACCCTAAGCTTTTACGGTATCTCAAAGCAGAAAATAATTTCCCATTCACGATTTGTCATTGACGCAGAAATGTGCTATAATTAAAGGTATGCGGCATACTCTGCAAATAAGAACAAGTTCTGAAACAGGCGTGAATATTTTTTATACGGGAGACTCTTGATGAACAATACATATTTAACTACGGGAAACGTTTTTAAGTCGATTTCGATTTTTGCCGTGCCAATGCTGATAGGAAATATATTGCAGCAACTTTACAACATCATCGACACTTGGGTGGTCGGGAAATACATAAACTCGGACGCGCTTGCAGCTGTCGGAGCCGTGTTTGCACTCATGGTATTCATCACTTCGATCCTTATCGGTCTTTGTATGGGAAGCGGAGTGGTTTTCGCCCAAGATTACGGCAGAAAAGACTTTTCCGTGCTGCAAAGACGGATCGGCACAGCTTTCATAGGTATCGGTATCATAACCGTGGTCATCACTGTCTTGACTGCCTGCAAAATGGATCTTCTGCTGCAATGGCTCAATATCCCCGCGGAGATATATGACACTACGCTCGACTATCTGCGGATAATGATCGTCGGGATTCCTGCGGTATTCGTATATAATTTCTTTGCCGCGTATCTGAAATCTCTCGGAAACTCCGTCACTCCGCTGGTCTATCTGGCAGTTTCGGCTGTGGTGAACATAATTCTCGACCTGTTGTTTGTACTTTCGTTCGGTATGGGAGTCAAAGGCGCGGCACTTGCAACAGTTATCGCCCAGTACATATCCGGACTTGGCTGCGGATTCCATGTAATACTAAAAAGCGAATACGCGAGAAACGCATTCACGCACATCAGCATAAGAGCCGAGGATATCAGAATACTGTTCAGCTATTCATTCTACACCTGTCTACAGCAATCCGTTATGAATCTCGGGATCCTCATGGTTCAGGGCATTGTAAACAGCTACGGAACAGTCGTCATGACCGCATTTGCGGCAGGAGTCAAGATCGACGCTTTCGCTTATATGCCTGCTCAGGAATACGGAAACGCATTCTCCACCTTTCTCGCACAAAATTACGGTGCAAACAAAATGGACAGATTCAGACAGGGTATTCGCGTCGGCATAATAACGTCAGCCGTTTACTGTGCAGCCGCTTCGCTCGTATTGTGGATATTCGCAAAAAAGCTTATGCTGATATTTATTCCCGAATCTAAAACAGAGATAATCAATATCGGCGTGCAGTACCTGCACATAGAGGGTGCTTTTTATATAGGTATAGGAATCCTGTTTTTGCTTTACGGACTCTACCGGGCAATGGGCAGACCTCAGATGTCGCTGATTCTCACGATAATCTCGCTCGGCACGAGAGTTGTCATTGCAAAGGCCGTATCAGTCTCGGATATGCCTGTCAGCGGGATATGGTGGGCTGTACCGATAGGCTGGTTTCTTGCCGATACTGTAGGAATTATCTGCTACTTATTTTACAGAAAAAGTCTGAAACGCTGAAAATGCCGCCCGGGACATTTGTCTCGAACGGCATTTTATTGTATAATGGCCCCCCCAATTAAACTGGGGGGTTCCATTATACAATAAGGTAACAGCCGCACTCCGTAAGGACTGCGGCTGTTACGAATTCAAGGACGAATGATCGGAAGTTCATTGTCATCGGGATCAATAAGATCGCTGGTTGTGATGACATCTTTATTGTCAAAAGCAATGATCTCAATATCCGGCTTGATATATGTTTCTTTCATTGATAATTAGCTCCTTTCATCAGGATAATTGTGTATTTTGTATATAGCTTTTAGCTGACTCAGTATATATGTAAAGTATCTTCATCAGAGCCTTGAGCCTTACATCGGAAGTCTCATTATACGCTCTGTACATATATCCCTGCGGTGAACTGTAAACGCGTCCCTCACCGATATAATCGTGTTCCGGGAAACTCAGGAAACTTGAAAACGGCACAGACTCATAGTAATACTTTCCGCTTTTGTGAATAAGCGAACTGTACTGCTGAGCTATCTCCTCGCTCTCAACAATGTAGTACTTTCGCAGTTCTATCATGCTGTCAAGCACAAGGCTTGTTCCGTAGTAAGTAATGCCGTCGGGGAGAGTTCCTTCAATCACGTCCTGCTTTTCGTAAGGCGGAATTTCTATTGCAAGCATTTCGTCAGTTTCGGTTATCTCCTCCAGTTCAGGATTGAAGTATCTCTCTGCCAATATTCCGTAATCCCCCATTATTCCGCACAAATTTTTTAGATATGTATTATCAGTGCTGCTATCCACTTCTTGCAGATAATAGAAAACGGAATATACATATTCTGTTCCCGCCTTATCACCTGAAATGATCTGCGCCTTTACATCAGAATTTACCCACTTGGGAGCAAGCATACAGGTGAAAGCGTAGCTTCCGTTCTCATTCTTAACTGCGTCCTTCATGTACACCTTTTGAGTGGTAGAATCTGGCAGAGTGAACAGCATATAGGTGTCGCTGCTGTTCGCAATACTATCGTCAAGCTCCATGTAGAATTTAAATCCTATCATCGAATCAATATCAGCCTGATATCCAAGAAGTCTTGCGCCGACACCGTCCTCAAACGCCGAGCATACCGTGCATTTGCCGTTTTCAAACTGATGTGCGGGTATGATGTCCTGCTCATCATTTGTGTATACCATGCTGTAACTCTCACAAGTGCAATCATTATACTTCTTATTATAGAAAACGGGTGTGCCGCCGATAACAGGGTGCTTGTCAGAACCTATCTCCTGTCCCCACACTGAACCGTCAACGCTTGTGCTTGTTCTCAGTTTATAAGCAATTTCACCGCTCGAAAATGCGCTCAAACCGTCAACATTGATATTGATCGTACTGCCGACAGCATTATCGCTGCTGCAATAGTTGTTCGCACCATCAGTTATAATTTCCTCTGCACCGGAGCTTACCTTGTATCCGATCATATTGAATTTACTATTCGCCGATACTCCGCTGAAATCTCCAAGTATAACATTATTTGAAATATCAAGATCACGGTTTATTGCTTCACCGATCAAGCCTCCGCAGTGACCATTCTCCGAAGAATTGGATATTGAGCCTGTAACCAGGCAATTCCTGATAGTACATTCGCTGCTTAAATATCCGGCTATTCCGCCCAATACATTTTCATCAGCACTGTTGGCAATAAGATCAACGCCGCTTGTACAATTTTCAATCAAAACTTCGCCGCTGACGAATGCGGTTATTCCTCCGGCGGTAACAGAGTTGTCACCCTCAATTTTGCCATCAACCGTAAGGTTGCGTATAATTGCACCATCACCTAAATACTTGAACACTCCGATATAATCGTAACTACTGTCAGAGGAAGAATAATTTACAGTAAGCTTATGACCATTACCGTCAAAAGTTGCCTTATAAGAACTTCCCCAACTTAAACCGATCATTACATCAGAGGGCACATTTATATCATCTGTCAGTACAGCGTTAAAGACCAGCTTTTTCTCAGTTATTTTTGAATAGTTTCTAAGCTCGTCAGCATTTGATATTTTCAAATATTCCGCTTTATCTATTGTTGTCACGTCAAACAGATACAGAGTCATATCCGAGGCTACCTCAAAGCTTTCGCCGTAAGCATTTCCCTCAGAATCAATGCCTATCTTATCAGCACCTATCTCAAAAATGTCGCCGTATTTGTACTTGCTCTCCTGACCGTTCACCGAAACCGTAAATTCTCTTATTACCTGCAATACCGTTACATTAACGTCAGAAGTAATATTTTCACCCGTGAAAGCGTTTCCGCTCTCATCGCTGAATGTGTAGTCGTATCCGACGCTTTCAGGCAATTCAATGCTTTCGCCGTCAATAACCATCAGCACGATCTCAGAGCTGTCCTCAAAGCTGAATGTTACCTTATGAACCTGTGAATCCGACTTTTCACACTTTATGCTGCCGTCCTCATCAGACTTTGAAACAACATAAGCCGCGTCCGCCGTATATATTATATGTTTCTCGTTTTCTCCTGAGAAGTCTGTTGGCAGCCACAGCTTAACGTTTCCCTCTGAATCTGTGGAAAGATCGCTGCATAAAGTGCTGTCTATCTGTAGTATCTCTGTTTCTGCGGTCATATCTTCTATAGTTACATCATACTCATGCAGTTCCCTGCCCTTGGCATCTACAGGATCGGGATCTATGCCAAAGCCGAAACGGAAAACACTGATATCTCCACCGGTAACAACAAATTTTATATCGCTGTTCAGAAAAGCATTCAGATAGGTCTTTCCGCCTGAAACATTAAGATTTTTCAATCCAAAGAAGCCTTTGGATCCGTCTAAATCTATATCGTTGTTTCCTCCTCTTATGTTCATGGTACCACTGCCCATTATACCACATTGATTGGTTTCAGCAGATAACTTCAGCTTTGCACTGTTATCGCCATAGCCGCAGATATTGAGCGTTCCGTCTATCTGGGCAAAATAAAACTTGATTTCCGAATCCGATTTTGTGTACAGATTGAGAGTTCCCTTGACGTCAAACGGAGACACAGCTCCTGCAAATTCCGCACATCTGTTTCCTCCGTCATCGTTATCAATATTAACGCCGTCAAGTATAACATTTGCCGTTACTCCCCTTGGAACGTAGATAGTCGCATCGACATATGCCTCGTTTATGAAGTTGCTGCCTTTAAGAATATATGTGCCGCTTGTATTCAGCTCGGCAACAATGCGGTTCTCATCGTTCGGCTCAAGCTGAGAGATGTCAATAACTGTAGCGGAAGCTTCATCAAACGGAACAGTTTCCGTGCTGCTGTTCAAAGAAACAGTACTGCCTGTGATTTCCTGTGCAAAAGCGTTTACATACGGTGCAGGAATTACGGAAGGTGCAGTATTGGCTGCAAGTGCAGCAATGCACATGATTCCGACAATTTTATTTCTTATCGCATTTCTCTTATTTTTTTGCATAATTGTTTAACACTCCCTTTAGATACTGATTATATTTATGATAAAGCTCCGCTAATGGAACTTCGGCATTCCACGGTTTATTTCTTCCGATAAAATGAACAATGTTGAAATTTTCGCGCCGAAAAGGCTCTGTTATCGCCTTTACATCGGGATTAGCCGCGGCTTCAATATTGTTGGTATAATTCCACGAAATGTCTATGAGCCTGACATGATCGTGAAAAAGTATATTAAGAACGTCCTGATCGTTGTAAAAAAGCTTGCTGCCGTGGAGAATTTCAGTCACCTTTTCAAATGTTACAAGTCCGCGACACTTTTTCAGATCAAGGAGCAGGACTCCAGCGTTGAAATAGCATTCCTTTTCGGGAATATCCAATACCTGACTTATGTAATTATCAATGTTATAAGGCTTTTTCTCGAAAAATACGGCTCGCTTTGTATACGAAAGAACCCTTACTCCGACATCTGCCGCCGCACCTATGGCTGAACCGTTGAGCGGCATATCAAACAAACGCGATATGTCCCCAGTTACAACCGTGTCACAGTCAAGATATATCATGCGGTCATATGCGGAAAAAAGCTCCGAGAACAAAAACAGTCTGTAATTGGTCTCAACGCTGTAATATACTCCTACGTCTGAGGAAACCTTTTCGTCATATTCCGACATATCAACAAATCTGACCTTCACATGAGGAGATCTTGCCGTCTGCCGTATCACCACCCGATTTGCCGCAGAAATGTCCTTATGCATGATAATTATGTCGTAAAACCGCTTTGAATCGGCATTTTTTAAAAGTGAACATATGCTTACAGCAAGATACGGTGCGTAATTATTGTTGCAGGCAAAGCAAATATTCACAGGCTCGTAATATGGTTTGATCGGTTCGATAGCTTTTCACCCCGATGATTTATTTTTAGAGATCTCTGACCGCGACTTACTTTTTGCGTCTTTTTATTTTTACAGCAGCTATAAATGCCGCACTGATAACAGCAATTGCCGCCGTGCACACAACCGCCGCTATACTTCCCTTTCTTCTCCCCTCAACAGCAGATCTTGCAGTTTCTAAGGTAGCGGATTCCGTCTTAACTTCCGACAAAGAGGTTTCGGTGCTTTCCTGCTCCTGAGAAAGATCTTTTACTACTTTACTGCCGTTTTTATCGGTATATGTAATGAGCCCGCTTTCGTCAACGCTTACCTCGTTGTTATTTTCGTCAACAATGATTTTTTTACCTTCAGCGTCCGTATTGAGCGAATATGTCTGAGAATCGTCTATTACCGTTTCAGCGCCGCTTTCATCAATAACCGACAGTCCGTGATCGCCGTTCACAATCACAGTGTCACCCTGAGGAGTTTCAATTCCGTTCTTTATAATAAAAAGCTCGCCGTCGTCTCCGCCCGGAATATCCTGTCCGTTGCTGTCCGCAGCAGAAGTTTCCGTATTTTCTGTTGTTTCTTTTGTTCCTTCTGTAGTTTCCGTGTTTCCTGAATCCGAGACGCTGTCCGAAGATGAGATCTCATCCGCAGGCACAAATGGCAGCTCGATAGCACTTGCGCTGGTTCCTGCACCATTCATCAGTACTATCATGCATAAAACAGGTAATATTTTTTTCATAATTTTTTCATAATTTTCTCCTATACACAAGCCATGTGCAGTTATATCTTTATATTATTATATCATATTTCTATTTATTTTGCAAGGTTTATTCACAAATTTATGGCATTCTAAAGGCAAACGGAGAGAAAATTCTCTCCGCTGCACTTTATTATACTTCCCTCTATTGCAATTATCAGAAATATGTGCTGTAATAAGAAAGGGGCGATGAAAAATGGGAACCAAAATAAAAATCAAAATCCAACTAACCCAAAAAGACGAGGCACTCGTTCATTATGAAATGGAATTCGGGAAAAATGAAACGATCAAAAATCAGGCACGAATTCTATATTATGCCAGTCAGGGAGCAGGTACAATTACCGAATTATGTGAAAAGACAGGAAATTGTTACGGGACGGTCAAACGTATGCTGAAGCTTTATGAAGAAATGGGTGCAAATGCGATCTATCAGTGTACCCGCGGCAGACGCATCAATCATTTGGAACAGATTGCAGATGAATTAGAAGCATATTTTGAGCAGAATCCGCCGAAGGATGTTCCGGATGCAGTCAGAAAAATTAAAGAACAATTCGGAATTAATATTACAGCAACGCCAGTTCGATACTGGCTTAAAGCAAAGGCTATTCATACAAAAAGTCAAAAGCATACTAGCAAAAGCCAATCTGAAAGCGCAGTTATTCTTTCTGAATCAAATTCTTCTGCCACTTTTGGATATGGCTAAAAACGGTTTAATTACGCTTCTTTTCTGTGATGGAGTGCATTTAACCTACGGCTATCAGGGCGGATATTGCTGGTGCAAAGAGAGAAAATGTGTACCTTCGGCTTATGGACGAAAGCGTGCGAATCTTCTTGGATTTTTGAATGCAGTAACCTATGAAACTACCAGAATTATGAATGATTCTTACCTTAATTCAGAAAGTGTATGTGATGTAGTATAATAAAAGTTGACACCCTAACCTCAAAGGAATAAAATAGGAAAAGAAAAAATGGAGGAAAAAGGGATGTCAGAAAATAAACAATATGAAAATGAGTACAAGGTGCAGGCAGTAAAGCTTGCAAAAAAGATAGGTGCGGTAAATGCAGCGAATGAACTTCAAATTCCTGTAAATACGCTGTACGGCTAGATCAGAAAAGCAAGGATAGGAAGCCTTGATATTGGCTGCGGAGAACGCAGCCCGGAAGAATCTCTGAATATCGCCGAAGAAAACCAGCAGCTGAGGAAGCGGATCAAAACATTGGAAAAGGAAAACAAACGCTTAAGCGAAATGAATGCGTTTTTGGAGGATGCAGCGGCTTTTTTTGCTGCAGCCGTCAGAAATCGGAAAAGAACAAAGGCTGATGTATATTGCAATCCGGACAGATGACGGCAGAAACATCGGAAAGATCAGTTTTTACTGCAACACGCTGCAAGTCAGCAGACAGGCGTTTTACGATTATCTTGAGCGTAAGGGCAAACCCTGGAAGTATCAGCCGCTTGCTGACGCCATGTTGAAAATTCATGATGAGGACGAAGAAAATG
>OHBM01001175.1_pt1 | contig 19780 bp, 29 predicted proteins | sample 1577251 | NCBI WGS metagenome assembly OHBM01 (sample SAMEA3541557, study PRJEB24748) | human gut metagenome | biome: human gut; feature: human-associated habitat; material: faeces | place: China | collected 2012 | reverse complement strand
TCTATAATATATATATAAATTAAAAAAGGATTGATATTTTATGAATAAAACATATGCGGTTAGTGATATTCATGGTATGAAGCCCCTTTGGGATCAAATTATGAAATATCTTGATCCGACTGATACTCTTTATTGTCTGGGTGATTGCGCAGACCGCGGAAATGATGGTTGGGAAATTATTAAAAATGCTCTTGCGGACAAAAGAGTTATTTATCTTAAAGGTAATCATGAAGATATGTTATTTGAAGCTATGAAAGATTATCTTAAAGATGAAAATTTTAGTCGAGCATATGCTCTTCTTTGTAATAATAGTGGAGCAAAAACATTTGAAGATTGGCAAATTGGAGAACATGCTAATCCTGGATGGTATCGTGAACTTGCTAAACTTCCTCTGCAAGAAACCTATGTGAATAAGGATAATCAAATTATTCTTCTTTCTCATGCCGGTTATACTCTTGGCGATAGCCCTAATTCTTATAATTTAATTTGGAGTCGAGATCATTTTTATGATCCGTGGCCCGAAGATTCATCCGCAGACCGCACTTTCTGTATTCATGGCCATACGCCTTTTCTGCTGATGCCTAATTATGATCCTTATATCGCAGTAGGCAAAAGTTATAAAGATTTTGATTTGGAAAATATGAATCATTTTTGGTATTGCGATGGACATAAATGCGATATTGATAATGGTTCTTTTGCTACTGGAAAAACTTGTCTTATTGACCTTGATACGTTCGAGACTATTGAATTTACTATGTAAGGAGAAAAATAATGGTTAGAGGTATGAAATATCATATTTATGAAACAAAAGAGGGTGTTAATCCACTCTGTTGGGATGATAAAGCTCTTAAATTTGACACTATTGAATCTGCTTGTAGATTTTTATGTGATCTTTTTAAAATTGTAAAAGATACTAACGAGGAAGAAATTTATAAAAATGCTACTGTTAAACACGATATACTTTACTATGATGGTGGTTATCTTGATGCTACAAATTTAACTGTTGAATATGATGCTGAAGAATGTGAAAATCATTTAAAGGAAGTATAAAGATCTTTATTGATTTTTTATAAAAAATAATATATAATATATATATAAGGTTAAGAAAGGAATTGATAAAAATGAACGATTATGATGATATTTCTATGGCACTTGCGGGTATAGCTTTTATGTTCATTGAAGTAGCTATCATGCTACTTATTTGGAATACTGCTCTTATTCCTTGGTTTTGCTTTCCAAGCATTACTTATTGGCAGATGTTTGTCATTAAGATTTTTATTAATATTGCAATTCCTTCTCGTTCAAATTTAAAGGAGTGATATAAATGGCCTCTTATGAAAACCATGATTTTTACTGTATGAATTGTGGACGAAAAGGAATTCCTTTATCTCGTCGAGTAAGTCTTCAGCATGGTAAATTTCATCGTAAAAAGTTGTATTGTATTTATTGCAAAGAAGAAGTAAATCATATCGAATGTAGAACTCCAGAAGAAGTGGAAGAGTTTAAAGAAAATTTTGAGAATGGGGTGTATAAAGATGAAGCAAAAGAATCTTTGGATTATGTCCGGAATACCTCTTTTGGCAAAACCTAACAATCATTATTAAATAAATTTTAAATATAATAATTCAATATAAAGGAGATTATTATATGAAATTAGTTTGTTAGCATTGTGGTAATGCAAAGGGCAAATGGCATGACACAGCCGTACAGGAGGTTCTTCCAGTCGAGGCTAAATATTGTTCTCAATCTTGTTAGGCGAAAGCTTCAAGATTGCGTCGAAGTCAAGGCATAAATATTTCTGAAAAAATTTGTGCTAAATGTGGAAAAAAATTTATAGCAAAAGAAAATGCTTATAATAGAAGATATTGTTATGAATGTGTTCCATTAGTGCCGAAATCTGGAGCAGGACAAAGAGCATTAATAAAAAAATGGGCCTTAGAATATAAAGGAAATAAATGTGAGATTTGCGGATATAATAAATGTTCTGAAGTACTTGATTTTCATCACTTAGATCCTCAAGAAAAAGATTTTAATTTAAGTGATAGAAATTTAATTTTAGATTGGCAAGTTATTAAAAAAGAATTAGATAAATGTCAATTAGTATGTGCTAATTGTCATAGAGAAATTCATAGCAAAGAAAAGAAAGGGGATGATTAAATGAATACTAGAAAGAATCTTTGGATTATGTCTGGTATTCCTTAGTCTCGGCTCGGGTAAATCCACTTGGCTTAAAAACCGTTGGCCTCAATGTGGTTGTATTGTTTCTCGTGATGCAATTCGTTTTCAAATGTTAAATGATGATGAAAGTTATTTTGCCAAAGAGGAAAGTGTATGGCATGCTTTTGTTGAAGCAATTACTCTTTCTTTAAGAGACTATGATGATGTATATGCGGATGCCACGCATCTTGGACCCGGCTCCCGCAAGAAACTTCTCAAAGCAATTAACGCAAAAGGATATACAAATCTTAACGTGAATGTTATTTATTTTAATGTTCCTGTTGAAGTTTGTATTGAGCGCAATAAACAGCGTGATGGTCGAGCACAGGTTCCAGAAGAAGTGATTCGGAGTATGGCAAATTCTTTTACTCCTCCCACTTTTAAAGAATATATTAAATATAACCTTATCCAAGAGGTTAACGAAAAAGGAGAAGTGATTCATACATGGCAATCTTTTTAACCAGTGATATGCACTTTGGACATGATCGAGAATTTATTTGGAAAGCTCGTGGTTATTCTTCAATTAAAGAAATGAATGAAGATTACATCGAGAAATGGAATAGCATCATTTCTGATGAAGATGACGTTTATATTCTTGGTGATCTAATGCTTGGAGACCCTTCTAATATTGAATATGTTAAACGTCTTAAGGGTAAATTCCATATTGTATTTGGCAATCATGATACAACGACTCGGCAGAAGCTTTACGCGGATTTGCCTAATGTTGTTGAAATGGACTGGGCAATTATGCTAAATTATCGTAAATACCATTTCTTTATGACCCATTTCCCTTGTATGACTGGTAATCTTGAAAGAGAAAATCTTCATCAAATGACTTTGAATCTTTACGGTCATACTCATCAAACTACTAATTTCTTTGAAGATCGACCTTATATGTATCATGTAGGTGTTGATTCTCACCATGGATATCCCATTAATCTTGATGTAATCATTGATGCTATGAAAGCCAAAGTTGAGGAATGTAAATCATTCCTTGATGAATGAGGAAAAACTAAATGGCACTTTATGATTATAAAGGTAATGATTTAACAAAAAAACTCATTACTGGAAAAATGGTCCTATGAAGATTGGGAAAAATTAATAACAAGATAAATGGAAGAAGCAATTTACAAAGAAGTAAAAGAAAAATTGGAACAAGGTCCATTAGGTGTAGAAATCTCTTTCTTATGGGATGAAGATGGAGAATTTGAACACAATGGATACTATAATTCGATTGATGATGCTATTGAAGCATTATTCAAATATAAGTATAAAATTTAAAATTAAATAAATAAGGAGAATTATTTATGCCCGCTATTATTTCATTTATCCTTCCGGCAATTCCTGTAGTTCTTATCGTACTACTGGTAATTTTCATTTTCCTCAATGGTTATGTAAAGGCCCCGCCTGATATGGCTTATATCATCAGTGGTGTCCATAAGAAACCTCGAATTCTTGTTGGTAAAGCTGGCTTGAAGATTCCTTTCTTCGAACGTTTGGATAAGCTTGCTCTTGGAGCTATTCAAATTGATGTAAAGACTGGATCTGCGGTTCCTACTGCCGAATACATTAACGTTCGTGTTGATTCTACGGTTTCTGTACGTGTTGGTAGAGATCCTGAAATGATTGCACTCGCCGCTCAGAACTTCCTTAATGTAGGCCGTGATGAAATTTCTCGTAAGATTAACGACCTTCTTGAGGGTAATATCCGTGAGATCGTCGGTCAGATGAAGTTGACTGATATGGTTAGCGATCGTAAGTTGTTTAGCGAGAAAGTCCAGGAGAACGCAGTTCCCGATCTGGCGCGTTATGGTCTTGAGCTGATTACCTTTAACGTTCAGAACTTCTCTGATGATAATGATGTTATCACTAACCTTGGTATTGATAATGTCGCTCAGATTAGCAAGAACGCGGCGATCGCTAAGTCCAATGCGGAACGTGAGATTGAGGTCGCTCGTGCGGAAAATGCTAAGCAGTCCAATGACGCCAAGGTCAAGGCTGCTGAGGAAATTGCAATCCGCAATAATGATCTTGCTATCAAGCAGGCTCAGTTGAAGCAGGAAGCTGATACTAAGAAAGCTCAGGCTGAAGCTGCGGCTGGCATTGAGGCTGAAAATCAGCGTAAGCTCAAGGATGTCGCTGCAACTAATGCGAATATCGCAAAGGCCGAGCGCGAAGCTGAGCTGAAGCAAAAAGAAATCGAGCTTAAGGAATACGAACTGACTGCATTGGTTCGTAAGCAGGCCGATGCTGATAAGTATGCTGCGGAAAAGGCCGCTGAAGCAGATCTGATTCGTCGTCAGAAGGATGCCGAAGCTAAGGCTTATGAGATCGAGCAGGAAGCAAAAGCTATGCGTGCTCGCGCTGAAGCAGAAAAGTTTGCAGCCGAACAGAAAGCTGCCGGTATCGCAGCTGTTGGTGAAGCCGAAGCCGCAGCAATCGACAAGAAAGCAGAAGCGCAGAAGAAGATGGGTGAAGCTTCTATCATTGAAATGTATTTCAATGCAATGCCTCAAATCGTGGCAAATGCAGCGGCCCCTCTTACCAATGTGGATAAGATCGTCCAGTATGGCGATGGAAACTCTGCTCGTCTTGTAAAGGATGTTATGGGTTCCGCAAACCAGGTTATCGAAGCAATGTCTGAAAATGGCATCGACATTAAGGAAATGCTTACAAAGGCATTGAATAAGTAATTTAAATAGACACTATGATTTATTTCATAGTGTCTATTTTTTTGCCCTGATTAACGCGATCGGCCGTAGTTCCAATTACTCACACCCATAGAAATTTTTTTAACAAAAATCCTAAAACTTGCCTTTTAATAATTTTTATGTTAATATATTTATAGAAATAGATAGAAAGGAGTTCTACTACTTTGAAAAAAGAACCTTTATTTAGTTATAATCCTGAATCAGGCGAAGCTTCTTGTTTAATTGAAGACAAAGATGGTAATATTATTTATGGTATCGCTAAATGTCATCCTGATGATATGGATATGGCAAATGAAAAAACTGGATGTAATTTTGCTTATAAACGAGCTTATATTAAAGTTTTACAAGCATATAAAAAAGAATTAAAAATTCAACTTGGAGCTTTAAATCAATTATATTATTCAATGAATAGAAGCAAATATTTTAATCCTAAATCTTATGAAAATAAAATGCTTCAAAGACAAATTCGCCAAAGACAAGAAGATATTAGTTATGTAAATGATTCTATTAAAAATGCTAAAAATGAATTAAATTATATCATAAAAGAAAAAGATAAATTTTACCAAAGTATTCGTAAACATCGTAATGAGGCCAAGAATTAAAAATAAAAATATATAAATTTTTATAAATGTTAAGAGGTAAAAATCTTCAAATCCCTAATGAAAGGGTGAATATTTATTTTAACATTTATATTCGGAATAATATTTATCGCATTTTTATACCCAATAGGAGATAGTTTAGTTAGTTTATTGACAACTTTTCTCGAATTGGTAAAGGGAAAATTAACTCTAAAAATAGCAGAGTATAATTCCCAAATCGAAAAATTAGCAACCGATACAAAGACTTCAATTCACGCAGTCGGATTTGCTATACCAAACATAGAAGAGGAAGAAGATGATGAGTACGAAGATGTATAAATTCTATGATACTTGTAGTTTGCTGATGACGGTTGATACATTCCTCCAAGAGGAAGAATATACACCTGTTATATCTTCTATTACTTTAAAAGAATTAGAAAATATAAAAACATCATCAAATAAAGATGCTGATGTTAAATATTCAGCTCGTAAAGTATTACATAAATTGAATGAAAACCCTGATAATTATATTATCCAACTATTCAAATTAGATGGATTAAAAATAATTGAAGATTCTAACCTTCCAATTACTGATGATAGTAAAATTTTATCTACCGCAATTGAATTTAAATTAGCCCATCCAAATACTATATTTATCACTAATGATTTATCATTAAAAGCGATGGCGAATCTTTTCTTTGATAAAGATCATATCCAAAGTATAGATGAAGAATTAATTGATGAATATAAGGGATATGTAGAAATTACAATGTCAGATGCGGAAATGGCTGATTTTTATTCTACCCAATATGAAAATATTTATAATTTACATATTAATGAATATTTAATTATAAAAGACAAAGATAATAATATCGTTGATAAAGTATGTTATACTGGTGATGGTTATCGTCCTATTTCATTTGGTAATTTTGATTCTGCTCAATTTGGAAAAGTAAAACCTATGAAAGATGACCCTTACCAAGCTTTATTCGCCGATAGCCTTATTAATAATACTATTACTATGGTTCGTGGCCCTGCGGGTTCAGGTAAAACTTATTTAAGCTTAGCTTTCTTAATGAATCAATTTGAGCGTGGACGCATTGATAAAATCATTGTATTTTGTAATACAATTGCCACTAAAAATTCTGCAAAATTAGGCTTTTATCCTGGCACCCGAGATGAAAAATTACTTGATAGCCAAATTGGCAATCTTTTAATTAGTAAATTTGGTGGTCGCTTAGCTGTTGAACGCATGATTGAAAATGAACAATTAGTTCTTTTGCCGTTAAGTGATATTCGTGGTTATGACACTACTGGAATGAAAGCAGGTATTTATATTTCTGAAGCCCAAAATATGGATATTTCGCTTATGAAATTGACTTTACAGCGTATCGGTGAAGATGGCATTTGTATCATTGATGGCGATGATAAAACTCAAGTTGATGATATTGCTTTTGCCGGAGCCAATAATGGTATGCGTCGTGCTTCTAAAGTATTTAGAGGATCGGATGTATATGGCGAAATTGAATTAAAACAAATTCATCGTTCTAAAATTGCAGCATTAGCTGAACATATGTAATTATAAGAAAGAGAAGATTTACTTCTTCTCTTTCTTTTTTTATTTTATAGAAAGGAGGATAATATGACTAACATTGAAATAACTTGGAATTATTTGTATAAACAAATAAAAAATCCTTATGGAACAGCCGGGCTAATGGGAAACTTAAAAGCTGAATCAAATTTTAATCCAAAAAATCTTCAAAATAGTTTTGAAAAAACACTTGGATTAAATGATGAATAGTATACAAAACAAGTAGATAATGGTAAATATACTAATTTCATTTATGATAAAGTTGGATATGGTTTAGCTCAATGGACTTATTGGAGTCTTAAAAAACAATTATATGATTTTACAAAAAAGAAAAATACTTCAATAGGAAACTTAAATACACAACTTGAATTTTTAATTTATCAACTTTCTACATATTATCCTACCGTTTGGAATACTTTAATAAATTGTAAAGATATATAGACTGCTTCAAATATAGTTTTAACATAGTTTGAACGACCAAAAGATTAGAGTTTAAAAATCCAATAGTAGAGATTATATTATGGGGTTGAAATATATGACCAATTTATAGGAAAAGGTGAAGATATGAAAATTGTAGATAATTTAACAACATCTAATTATCAAAAAGGCAATAATAGAAAAATAAAATATATTGTAATACATTATTTTGGTTCTTTGGGAACGGCAAAAAATATTAGTAATTATTTTAAAAATCCTGTCGCTAAATCATCAGCCCATTATTGTGTTGATGAAAAAGATATTATTTATCGTAGTGTTAAAGATGAAGATATTGCTTGGCACTGCGGCACAAGAAAAGGATATAAACATCCTGAATGTAGAAATGCTAATTCTATTGGAATTGAAGTAAGACCCTGTAAAATAAATAAATCTAATATTGTAGCCAGTGATACTGATTGGTATTTCGATCCAAGAGCATTAGAAAATACAGTACAATTAGTAAAGCAATTAATGTAGAAATACAATATACCTGCGAATCGTGTTATTCGTCACTATGACGTAACTGGTAAATTATGCCCTCGTCCGTTGTGCGGAACTGATATGAATAGTTATTATAAAACAAGTGGCGATTACCAATGGTAGCTATTTAAACAAAAAATTGGTGATAATATAAATATTAATGAGGAGGATGAAGACGATATGACTTAGGATAAATTTAATGAAATGATGGAAGTTTATTTAAATCAACAAGCTGAAAAAAACGCAAGTTCTTGGTCTGATACGGAAAGAACTTGGGCTGAAAGCAAAGGATATATTAAAGGCGATAATTTAAATCGTAAAATGTATAAAAAATTTATGACTCGTGAAGAAATGATTGTAGTTCTTTATAGAATTATGAAAGATAAAGGATTGGTGTAAGATGAAACAAAAAAGAGAATTTTCTAAGACTTTATTAATTCAAGAATCTGCTTTAATTTGGATTTCAACATTAGCATATATTGTTTTAGCATTTTATTGTATTTATAATGGATATATGGGTTCTTTACCCTGGCTTACTGCAAGCGCAAGTCTTCCTTGGGCAGCATATGGCGTGAGCCAAGTATACTATTATAAAAAATCAATGGCTGAAAATACTAAAGATGGCGTTAAATATGCTTCAGTTATGAAAGAGCTTGATGAAGCTTATAATAATTATAAAGAAGAATTAAATAATATACCAGTAGTAGATAATACTGAAACTACTTCTATGAATTATTACACCGAAGACGATTATAGCGATAATAGTGCCCCTATAAATACTGATTATGGTATTTAATATAAAATTGGATAGTATATTTTATATACTATCCAATTTTTTTTATTTATATCTCTGGGCGTTTCCCTTAAATATATTATACAAAAAATTTTTTATCTCTGTCAAGTTTTATTTAAATTGACATTTTAAGCCACGATTTTTGACTTTCCAAAATATTTTTGTTATAATATATTTATAAAATAAAGAAATATGTTATTGGAGAAAAAAAATATGAGTAATTATATTAATCATTTAAATACTGTTTTAATACATAAAAAATATGTATTTAAATATTGTAAAATGGCTGGTATCCCTTGGCGCGGTATTAAACATGATTTATCCAAGTTCACTCCTATTGAATTCATTGAATCCGCTCATTATTGGACCGGTAATCGTTCTCCAATTGATAATTGTAAAGATGTTAATGGATTTAGTAAAGCATGGCAACATCATAAAGGCCACAATACTCATCATTGGGAGTATTGGATTGATGATATTAAAGATGGTGGAGTAGGTCATCCAAAAGCACTATTAATGCCCTATGAAGATACCGTTGAACTTCTTTGTGATTATTTGGGCGCGGGAGCCGCCTATATGAAAGACAAATTCAATGCAGAAAGTGAATTAAATTGGTGGCTTAAAAAGCGTGAAGAGGTCTTAATGCATCCAGCTGTTAAGTCTTTTGTTAATGTAATTTTTCTCAGATGGAAAAATGGAACTCCTATTGAAGAATTACTTAATAAAAAATATTTAAAGAAATTATACGATGATTTAGTTTATGATTATAAATTAAATCAAATTGAAGAATTAGTTAATAATAAACAATATTTAGAAGAATTAGCTAATAATTCAATTTATGGTCATAAATTGAATCAAATTATTCCTAAAACTAAGGAGGAATCTAATGGCAACGACAACTGAAGGTATCGTTTATTATTGGTATGACCATCTTTCTAGAGATTATATTCCAACAGTAATTAATAGTATCGAAAAAGCATTAGAAAATCATGATTATAATAGTTTTTTATTTTATTATAATGATAAAGCTAATGGTTATTTATATACTTTACCCGAAATCTCTAAAGAAGATTTTGAAAAAATTGTTTATAATGAATATGAGTGCGGTTGACCAGGAATGGGACAGGAATGTAAAAAATGTCTAAATAAATTTTAAGATATAATAGAAAGGTTGTGAATTTCTATGTATCAAATTTATAAAATTACTAATAAAATAAATAACAAAATATATATTGGTTCTTCGATTGATGTGCATAGACGTTGGAGACATCATATTGGAGCTTCTAAAAATCCGAAAGATCATCGTTATAATTATCCACTGATGCAAGATTTCCGTGAATACGGGATAAATAATTTTACATTTGAAATTATTAGTAATGCTAAAAATTGGGAAGATATGATTAAAATAGAGCATGATTATATTATTAAAGAAGACTGTATTTTTCCAAAAGGCTATAATTAGACTGATAATACAGAAAGTCCTATGTTTGATCCTAAAATTGCTTCAAAAATGAGTGATACAAAAAGAAAAAAATATGGAAAAAAAGTTTGTGAAATTGATAAAAATAAAAATATTTTAAATATTTGGAATTCATTGGCTGACGCAGGAGAATAGACTAATTTAGATAGATTTAAAATTAGTAACGTATGTAATGGGATTAGACTAACTACAGGAAATAGAGTATTTAGATTTTTAGATGAAGAAAATCAAATTATTGAACCTGAAAAAAAGACTAATCAAATTTAGTCTAATAGAATAATAAAAACAAGCCGTAAAGTAGGAGCATTTGATAAAAATAATAATCTTATAAAAGAATTCGATAGTTTACAATTAGCAGCACAATTTTGTGAAGGAAATTCTTCTACTATATCCGCTGTTTGTAGAGGTAAAAGAAATACCCATAAAAATTATATTTGGAGGTATTTAGATTGAGTCAAGAAATTATCCTCAAAAGAGGAAAAGATGATTATGGTATTAAAGATATAAAAACTTTAGAAGGGATGGAGGCAATTCGTCTTAGACCTGGTATGTTTATCGGTTCTACTGGACCCGATGGAGTTAAACATATTACTCTTGAAATTATTTCAAACGCGGTTGATGAATATTTAAATGGTCATTGTACTCGTTGCGATATTTCAGTATCTAAAGATGGTTATGTTGAAATCCGCGACAATGGACGTGGTGTTCCTTTTGGAAAAGCTAAAGACGGTAGTGAAACATTGGTAAATATTTATACAAAACTACATACCGGTGCAAAATTTGATAGCAACGGAAAAACTGGATATAATACATCTGGTGGTATGAATGGCGTTGGCGCTAAAGCCACTAACGCTCTTTCTCGTTATTTTCAAGTAGCGTCTTTCCGTGATGGTAAACACGCAGTTGCATCTTTTGAAAAAGGAAAATTAAAAGATTATCAAGAAGAAAAATGGACTGGTAAAGAGACTGGAACTTGGGTTAAATTTTTGCCAGATGAAAGTATTTTTAAAGAAGGTATTCTTCTTGATTATGATGCTTTAAGAAAACAAATTCAAGAATTAGCTTATCTTTCTCCTGGTATGGTATTTCATTTTACTTATCTTGATAAGCCAGAAGAAGAGATTACTTCAAAAAATGGTATTCTTGATTATATTAAAGATTTAAATAGCAATAAAACTTCTCTTACTTCAATTTTTTATACTGAAAATATTGAAGATAGAATTGGTGTAAAAATTGCTATGGAATATAATGATACCTATAGCGATACTTATAAACTTTATACTAATTCAATTCCTAATAGTGGTGGAACACATCTAACCGGTTTTAGAACAGCACTTACTACTTCTATTAATGAATATGCTCGTGATAAAGGTCTTTTAAAAGAGAAAGATGCTAATATCACTGGTGAAGAACTTAAAGAAGGATTAAGTCTTGTTCTTTCATTTATTATGCCTGATCCGGTTTTCTCTGGTCAAACCAAAGATGTTTTATCCAGTAGTGAAGCAAGAACTATTGTTCAACGTCTTGTCTCAAAAGATTTAAAAGTTTGGCTCGACAATAATCCAAAAGATGCTAAAGCTATTGTAGATAAGGCAATGCTGGCGCGTGCGGCACGCGAAAAAGCGAAAAAGGCTAAAGAAACCGTTCGTAAAGTTGATACAAAGAAAAGAACCATTCTACCCGGCACACTAAGTGATGCCAATAGTAAAAATAGAAGCGAATGTGAAATTTTTATTGTTGAAGGCCGTTCCGCGGAAGGCCCTACTAAAGAAGCTCGTAACCGTAATACACAAGCAGTTTTGCCTGTAAGAGGTAAAATCCTTAATACTTTAAAAACAGATTTGCATAAAGCATTAGGAAATAAAGAAATTAGTGCGATGATTGATGCTTTTGGTCTTGAGGTTAAAGATGGTAAAGTAATTGTGGACGAATCTAAATTACGTTATGGTAAGATTATTATCACAGCGGATGCTGATGTTGATGGTAGCCATATTCGTATTCTATTTCTTACATTTATTTGGAAATTTGCACCTGAATTAATTGAAAAAGGTTATATTTATGCTGCGGTTCCACCTCTTTATAAAGCGACTTGGGGCACAAATATTAAATATCTTAAAGATGACGTCGCTCTTGAAACATTCAGAAAAACTATGAAAAGCAAAAACTTTGAATTAGGACGTATGAAAGGGTACGAGAAAGTCTGGCCCTTACCTACTTTTCCGCTGATCGGCGGGGTCGCGAATTGGTAAAATTTTCCAGTTGGCGGCTAACGAGGCAGTCTTGCTAATATTTAGGACATTTCAGGAAAAATTGAAATGAATAAGCGTTAAATATTAGTGGAGATAATCTCGTGGGAAGAACTGCGATATTATCTTACTTATAATTAGTGAGGTAATTAAAATGATTGGTATTTACAAAATAACCAATAAAATAAATAACTTATCTTATATAGGACAAAGCACACAAATAGAATAGCGTTTTAGAGAACATAAAAAATCATATAACTGGTATAGAGAAAAAAATAAAAAGTTATATAAAGACATATTAGAATATGGAATAGATAATTTTTCTTTTGAAATATTGGAAGAATGTTCTATAGAAGAGCTTAATGATAAAGAATAGTATTATATAAAGTATTATAATACTTATCCTGATTAGTATAATATGACTCCTGGAGGACAATTTAATGCTGAAGAAAGCCATCCGAGTCATAAGTTAACTAAGCAAGATGTTATTGATATTAGAACTCGCTATAATAATCAAGAAAGAAAAAATGAGGTTTATGAAGATTATAAAAATTTAATTGGTGAGTCTGGTTTCCATAAAATTTGGAATGGTGATACTTGGAAAAATATCATGCCAGAAGTGTATAGTATTGAAAATAAAAATTTTCATAAACATAATACTTCTAATTAGGGAAGTAAAAATGGACGTTCTAAAATGACTGAGCAAGATGTTTATCAAATAAGATTACGTCGTAAAAATGGAGAAAATATAAGAGAAGTTTATAAAGATTATTCTAATAAACTTACATATGGTTCTTTTACAAATATATGGAGTTATTAGAATTGGAAAAATATCGTAGTTTAATCCTGTATCGACTATCCCCTTTGTCGGGGAGTAGGAAGTATTATTGATACATACTTTCAAAAAGGTAGGCGTGATGATGGCAGTTAATACGTTAGCCGGAGCGAAGAAATAGTCAGTGCCAATAGTAATATTGGAGAAACATGTAGGTGAAATGGATACTCATGAAATGGAATTGGTTATGAATCCAGAAACTCGCACCTTAAAACAGATTACAATGGATGATATGAATCTTGTAAATAAAACATTTATGGATTTAATGGGTGAATCAGTTGGCCCTCGTAAATCTTTCATTGAATTAAATGCAGAAAGGGCCAATATTGATGTATAAAACTGATAAGGGATATGTAAGTAATTATAAAGGAACACCTATTGAAATAATTCCTATTCGTAAAGATGACGTTATTTTAGCTCATGTTAATAAAGATATTGATATAATTACTTGTAGAGACCTCCATGAGCAATTACAAAAGTTATTTCCAGATAATAAAGTAAATATTATTAACGATTATTTTATTGATAAAATTACTATTTTTACTAATACTTCTTTTCATATTGATTGTGGAGAAAATGAATTTTTAGGGAGGCCATCACATGATTGCCCGGACAAATTTTGTTAAGGCAATCATTCATAATTTCATATTCTTATGAGGTGAATAGAATATGAGCTGTGGTATTTATAAAATAACTAATAATATAAATAAAAAAATTTATATAGGATGTTCTGTTAATATAGAACGTAGATGGATTTCTCATAAATCAGAATCAATATTAGAAAAAAATCCTTAGTATAATTATAGTATTCATAAAGCATTCCGAAAATATGGAATTGATAATTTTTCTTTTGAAATAATTGAATTAACTTCAAAAGAAAAATTATTTGAACGTGAGAAATATTGGATTGAATATTATGGTTCTTATAATAATGGTTATAATGAAACTAAAGGGGGAGAAGGAGGGCCTTCTTTACCTGGAGAGAAAAATCCAAATTCTTCTTTAACTGAACAAGAAGTCCAAAACATTAGAACTTTATTACTTTAGGGGAAAATGTTGTCTGAAGTTTATCCTTTATATAGTAAAAAAATTTCTTTATCAGGATTTAAACATATTTGGAAGGGCGACAGTTGGATAGATATATGTCCTGAAGCTATAGAATATGTTAAATCAAAAGAATATTTATCTAAAGTAAGAAGTTTTGCTAGAAAAAGTCAAATTAGTTCTAATCAACAAGAAATTTGGATAGAAATTTAGCGAAGAAAAGAAAATAAAGAAAAAAGATTAGATGTATATAATGATTATAAAAATATCTATTCTTTAAGTGGATTTAATAAAATATGGTATAAAAAATAATGATAGCAATTTATACGGACGGTTCGTGTCGTAAAAACGGACAAATAAATAATAGCGGTGGTTATGGGTTTGTTGTTATTGAATATGATAGCAATCCTGAAAACGGTGTTGTAATTGATGCTTGTCAAATAAACGCTTTTGAAGATACTACCAATAACCGCGAAGAAATTAAAGCTATTCTTCATGTATTGAAAAAATATGGCAAGCATGACAATGGAGAATGGACTAATGATATCCCTACTGTATATAGTGATTCAGCCTATTGTGTAAATACTTTTACTAATTGGATGTATGGATGGGAACGTAATAATTGGATTAAATCTAATAAAAAAGCTCCAGAAAATCTTGATTTAATTAAAGATTATTATGAAACAGAAAAAGAAGTTAAAATTGATTTAAGAAAAATTTCCGGGCACGATGGCCATTTGTGGAATGAATTAGCAGATGGTCTTGCCACTGGAAAAATTACAGCTGAGGAGGTCCTTAAAAAATATGGGAGAGATTCTAAAAACTCCAATAGTTAATGAAGTGGAGCAATCCTTCCTGGATTACTCTTTAAGTGTAATAACTGATAGAGCAATTCCATCTGCAGAAGATGGATTAAAACCAGTTGCAAGACGTATTCTTTATGATATGTTCGATAAAGGATACTTTAATAATAAGAAGTTTGTTAAGTGCGCTCAGCCTGTCGGTGATGCAATGGGTCGTTTTCATCCTCACGGCGATAGTTCTATTTATGGAGCTTTATGTCTTTTAAGCCAACCTTGGACGATGCGTTATCCATTAATTTCATTCCATGGCAATAATGGTAGTCGTGATGGTGGAGAGCCAGCAGCATATCGTTATACTGAATGTAAATTATCTAAAGTTGGCGAAGAAATGCTTGCTGACATTAAAAAGAATACTTGTGATTGGCAATTAGCTTATACTGATGTTGAAAATGAACCAGTATATTTGCCGGGCCGAATTCCGCATCTTCTTGTAAATGGCACTACTGGTATTGCAGTCGCTATGGCTTGTTCTTTTGCTCCACATAATTTAACTGAAATTATGGATGCAATTATTTACACTTTGCGCAATAGCGAGTGTAAAGTTGAAGATTTGCTTCAATTTGTTCAAGGCCCTGATTTCCCTACTGGTGGAACTGTTATTAATAAAGATGAATTAAAGACTGCTTATTTAACTGGTAAGGGTCGAGCTCGTATGAGGGCTGATTATGTAATTGAGCATGAAAAAACACATGATTTAATTGTATTTACTACAATTCCTTATAAAGTTTCAAAAGATACTCTTTGTGAAGATATTGATAAACTTTGTGAAGAGGGTAAATTAAATGGTATTGTTGCCATTAGAGATGAAAGCACTAAAGATGGAGTGCGTTTTGTAATTGAACTTGATAAGGGCGTTAGTGCTCAACCTATCATTTCTAAACTTTATAAATTATCTCGTCTTGAAGAAACATATAGTTTTAATCAAGTTGCTCTTGTTAATAAGAAACCAAAACTTTTAAATCTTAAACAACTTATTGAAATTTATATTAGTCATCAAAAAGATGTAATATTAAGAAAAACAAAATATGAATATGATAAAGCACAAGCTCGTATTCATATTTTAAATGGTATTCTTAAAGCACTTGAAGATATTGATAACGTAATTGCTCTTATTAAAAAGAGCGAAAGCGCCATTGTTGCTCGTCAAGCTTTAATGACTCAATATAAGTTAGATGAAGATCAAGCTAAAGCAATTCTTGATATTAAATTAAGTAGATTAGCTCGTTTAGAAAAAGTTGAAATCCAAGAGGAAAGAGATAATTTAATTAAAGAGAGTGAGCGTTTAGCTTTAATTCTTAAAGATTCCACTGATGAACTTGAAAAGATTTTCATTACTATTAAAAATACTTATGGTGATGCACGTATTACTAAAATCATTCAAGCTCCAGTGGAAAAAGAAGATAAAGAAATTGAATATGTTGAACCTGAGAAGTGCGTTGTTGTAATGACTGAAGGCGGAACAATTAAGCGTATTCCGACAGCTTCCTATCGCACGCAAAAGAAAAATGGTAAAGGTATTAAATCTCAAGAAGATATTACCTCTTGTGTTTTAAGAACTAATACTATTGATTCTTTAATGATTTTCTCAAATAAAGGTGTAATGTATCGTCTTTTAGTTGATAATATTCCAGTAGGAACAAATAGTTCACAAGGTCAATCTATTAAGAGTCTTGTAAATATGGCTCCTGATGAAAGTCCTGAAACAATGTATTCAATTTATAGAGATACTGATGCTAAATATGTATTATTTACCACTAAGAATGGGCTTGTAAAAAAGACTGCTCTGGAAGAGTATATTAATACGAAGAAAAAGACTGGTATTGTCGCAATTAATTTGCGCGAAAGTGATAGCTTAGCCTCTGTGTGTTTAATTAAAGATGAGCCTATTGTATTAACAACTAAAAATGGTATGGGAATTAAATTTAATTCCACAGACATTACTGCGACCTCTCGTGCTACTGCTGGAGTTAAAGGTATTAATCTTAATGAAGGTGATGAAGTAATTTCTACTATGCCAATTCGACATGACACTGATTCTATCGCAGTATTTAGTGAAAATGGCTTAGGAAAGAAGTTGTCTTTAAATGAATTGACTTTACAAAAACGTGGTGGTAAAGGACTTAATATATATAAAACGAGTGGGTCTACCGGTCCATTGACCGCAACCGCGCTAATTGCTGACGAAGATAATCTACTTATTACAGGGGATAAAGCATCTATTTGCGTTTCCGCGAAAGACATTCCTGCTCTTGGACGTATTTCTGTTGGTAATCAGATTATTAAGTCTAGTAAGATTAAGTCAGTAACTAAGGTATAAAATCTTATAAAGGAGGATTGTATCCTCCTTTACTTGATTTTTTTAAAAAATTTTTCTATAATATATTTAAAGATAGGACGGAAATAAATCAATGAGTTTCTCTAAAGAATTGCTTGATAAGTATGCTCCAGAAGCAGATTGTATCCAAGCGATGAAGATTTGGAAATTGCCTGATGGTAAAGAGAGTCTTTTCCCCGTTGTTTGTAATGGCGGTGAATATTTTGCTGAATTAAAGAAAGATGGATATTGGTATCAGTATGAAAAGACAGAACATTATGATTATTTATTTAGTCGTAATATAAGTGCAAATACTGGTATTTTAACTGAAAAGTTAGCAAATGTCCCTCATATTCATGAAGCACTCAAAGATTTACCTTCCGGCACTATTTTAATAGGTGAAATTTATTATCCAGGTAAAACTTCTAAAGATGTGACTAAAATTATGGGATGTTTAGCACCTGAAGCGATTAAACGTCAGCAGTCCAGTGGATTAATCCATTATTATTTACATGATGTTATTAAATATAATGGAATTAATATTCAAAATGAGGGTGCTTGGACACGTTATCAGGTATTAAAAGCTATTTGGGATAAATTTAATTTAAGCCAATATTCTTATATGGAACTGGCGGATGCGGTTCTTGATAATATTCAAGAATTTACTGCGGCCGCTCTTACTGCGGGTGAAGAAGGCGCCGTTTTAAAGAAAAAAGATGCTCCGTATGTTCCAGATAAGCGACCGGCATGGTCTTCTATTAAAATTAAAAAAATGGACTATGTTGATTGTATTTGTATTGGATTTGAAGAGGCAACTAAATATTATGATGGTAAAGAAATTCAAAGCTGGCAGTATTGGGAAGTAAAAGAACCAAGTTTTTATGATTGCTTTGAAGAAGACCATTGTTTTGCTGGTTGGATTAATCCTAAATTGTTAAGTGGTAATTATTATTATAAGTATACTCAAAATTGTAATAATACAAATTGTAGGTCTCAACTAATAAACGATGATGAAAGATACTATATGCCAGTTACCAAAGGCTATTATTATGGATGGAAGACATCTATGAAGTTAGGCGCCTATGATGATAAAGGAAATCTTATTGAAATCGGAACGGTATCCTCTGGATTAACTGATGAACTTAAAGAAGCTTTTGCTAAAGAACCTGAAAAATACCTTAATCGAGTAGTTGCCATACAATGTATGCAACGTAATAATGAAGAGCATACTTTAAGACATGGCTTTTTTAAGTCTTTTAGAGATGATAAAAATTCTAAAGATTGTACTATTAAGGACATTTTTAACTAATTTTTCTCCATAAATATTTAAATATTTATGGAGAAAGAAGGTAGTTATTTATGGAAAAGAAAAAATAGTCTCAAAAATTAGGGACTAAATTAAGATTAGATTTAAGGAATCAAGTTTTTGATAAATTAACTGTTTTAGATGTGGGCCCATTAGATAATCATGGATGTTATACTTGGTTGTGTTAGTGTGAGTGTGGCAATTTAAAATATATTAGAGGATCTAGCCTTAAAAGTGGAAATACTAAAAGTTGTGGATTGTGTTCTCATGATTCTCAAGGTATTACAAAAATAAAAAAGATTTTAGAAGAAAATAATATTTCTTATATTTCAGAGAAATCTTTTGATGATTTTTATTATGAAGAAAGTAAAAAACCAATTAAATTTGATTTATATGTTAATGATAAATATATTATTGAATTTGATGGTAGATAGCATTTTTCATATGATAAAACAGGCTGGAACAATAGAGATAATTTTTTAAAAACGAAAGAACGAGATAAAATGAGGAATAATTATTGTAAGATAAATAATATTCCAATTATCAGAATTCCTTATACAGTTATTGATAAAATACAATTAGAAGATTTGGTTCCTCAATCATCAGTTTATTTAATTTAAAGGATTTCGCGATGATAAGAACATTACCGACTGCACTTTGGCGGAATGTTTTGACAAATAAAAAAATTTTTTGTAAAATAAACTTGTAAAAATTAAGGAAGAAAATTTTTAAATGAAAACAAAAGAACTCAAGAATCTCGCAAAAAAAATTGCTAATGCAGAAAGTAAAAAGATATCCAAAACACTTTATTGGAAACATAATAAAGAAATAATAGGATGTATCCC
>OHBM01001166.1_pt1 | contig 19864 bp, 20 predicted proteins | sample 1577251 | NCBI WGS metagenome assembly OHBM01 (sample SAMEA3541557, study PRJEB24748) | human gut metagenome | biome: human gut; feature: human-associated habitat; material: faeces | place: China | collected 2012 | reverse complement strand
GAGACCGGGACGCGCGAGCATGGTTTCGGTCATGGCCGGGTATTTGCGGTGCAGCGCATGGGCGGCGAATTTCGAGCCGCGCGTCAGGGTCTTGCGGTAGCTTTTCGGCTGCGTCAGCACGATGAGGTTCTTTCTGTTGCCGTCGTGCAGGCTGCGGACGATGGGGATGGGGTCGGCGATACCGCCGTCATAGAATGTGCCGCCGCTCAGCTGAACCGCCGGAAAGTAGAGCGGAATGGCGCACCCCGATGTCATCATTGCCGACATGAAGCAGGAGCTGCGAAACGGCAATTCCGGCTCGATCAGCTCCGTGCTCTATGCCGAGCTGGAGGAAAACCTCCGCCGCGGTGAACAGAGCATTCTGTTTCTCAACCGCCGTGGTGCGAGTAAGCTCGTCACCTGTGCCGAGTGCGGCGCGACGTATTCGTGTCCGAACTGCAGCGTCAGTCTGACGTACCATCAGGGCAATCAGATGCTCGTCTGCCACCACTGCGGTTACCGGCAGCGCGTCGACGACCGGTGTCCGGTCTGCGGCGGGGAGCTGCGCTTTCTCGGCGACGGGACAGAGCGCATCGAGGCAGACGTGCACGCTCTTTTTCCCGGCGTGGAAACCCTGCGCATGGACGCCGATGCCATCGCCATGGCCGGCACGCACGAGGCGCTGCTGCAGCGGTTCGTGCGAGAGCGCATCCCCATCATGATCGGTACGCAGATGATCACGAAGGGGCTGAATTTTGAAAATGTTACGCTCGTCGGCGTGCTCAATGCCGACCAGAGCCTGTATGTCGGCGACTACCGCGCCAATGAGCGCACATTTTCGCTCATCACGCAGGTCGTCGGCCGCAGCGGACGCGGCGATGCGCCCGGCCGCGCCGTGATCCAGACATTCACACCCGCAAACGAGACCATCCGTCAGGCCGCACGGCAGGATTACGATGCGTTTTACCGCTCGGAGATCGCGCTGCGGCAGCTCAACGGCACGCCGCCGTTCAGCGAAGTGCTGGCCGTCACGGTCTCCGGTGCGCAGGAGAATGCGGTCGTGCGCTGCTGCGCCTATATCCGCGATTACTTCCGGCAGACCGTCGGTGAGCGCGCGGAGGTGCTCGGCCCGGCGCCGCTGCCGGTCGTGCGTATGAATAACCGCTACCGTTACCGCGTCACGCTCTACTGCAGCCAGAGCAGGGAGGTGCGCCGTGCGGCGGCGAATATCGTCATGTACTGCAACACTGAAAAATCATTCCGCGATGTCACCGTCTTTGCCGATGACAACCCGCTGGACTAAGGAGAGGTATACAATGGCTACAAGAATGATCCTGAAAAACGGCGACCCCCAGCTGCGCAAGCACTGCCACGAGGTCAAGGATTTCAATCCCCGTCTGAACACGCTGCTCGACGATATGCGCCAGACGTTGGCGGAGTCCAACGGCGTCGGCCTCGCCGCGCCGCAGGTCGGCGTGCTGCGCCGCGCCGTCATTGTGCTGGAAACGAACGTCCCTGATGAAAAGGACGAGTATATGATCGAGCTCATCAACCCCGTCATCGTCGAAACGGCCGGCGAGCAGGTCGGTGCCGAGGGCTGCCTGAGCGTGCCGGATGAGTACGGCATCGTTGCGCGCCCGGACTATGTGAAGGTGCGCGCGCAGGATCGCCACGGCGAATGGTTTGAGGTCGAGGGGCACGGTCTGACGGCGCGTGCATTCTGCCATGAGCTCGATCACCTCGACGGCGTTCTGTTCATCGACAAGGCCACGCGGATGCTTGCTCCCGAGGAGCTGGAGCAGCCGTCGAAGAGGTGAGGCGCATGCGCATCGTATTCATGGGCACGCCGGATTTTGCGGCTGTGTCCCTGCAGCGTCTGCTCGATGCCCACTTTGACGTGGTCGGTGTGTTCACACAGCCGGACAAGCCCAAAAACCGCGGCATGAAGCTCCAGCCGAGCCCGGTCAAGGAGATTGCGCTGGCAAACGGCCTGCCGGTCTTTCAGCCGGAAAAGATGCGTGACGGCACGGCGCTGGCAGCGCTGCAAAGCCTGCAGCCGGACATTCTCGTTGTCGTGGCCTACGGCCGCATCCTGCCGGACGAGCTGCTTGCCGCTGCGCCCCTCGGTGCAATCAATGTGCATGGCTCGCTGCTGCCGAAGTATCGCGGCGCTGCGCCCATCCAGTGGGCGGTGCTCAACGGTGATGCGGTGACCGGCGTGTCGACGATGTACCTCGACCGCGAGATGGACACCGGTGATGTGATCTACGCCGAGCAGACGCCGGTCGGTGAATTCGAGACCGCCGGTGAGCTCTTTGACCGGCTGGCCGTCATGGGTGCGGATCTGCTCGTGCGCACGCTGCGGGATATTGACGCTGGCGTTGCCCCGCGCACGCCGCAGGATCACAGCGCGGCGACGTATACCCGCCCGCTTACGCGCGACGATTCGCCCATTGACTGGGATCAGAGCCCGCGCGCGATCATCAAGCACATCTGCGGCCTCGAGCCGTGGCCGGTCGCTACGGCGGAGCTTGGCGGGCAGACGTTTAAGATCCACGCCGCCGATTATTCTGACCGCACGACACATAAAGCCCCCGGAACGATCGTGGCGGCCGGTAAGGACGGTGTCACCGTCGCCTGTGCCGATGGGCAGACGGTGCGCATCACGCAACTGCAGGCGCCGGGAAAAAAGCGTATGTCCGCAGCCGACTACCTGCTTGGGCACACGCTGCCCGTTGAGGGCTGAGCATGGCTATGACTGCACGGGAAGCGGCATGGACCGCGCTGCAGCGCTGGCGCAAAAACGGCGCATGGTCGGATGCTGCGCTCAACATCGTGCTGCAGAATGCGCAGCTTGCGCCGCGTGACGCCGCACTCGCAGCACGCATCTGCTATGGGACACTGCAAAATCTGGCGCTGCTGGATTATTACCTTGCGGCATACTGCACGACGCCGCTGCAAAAACTCGAGCCGAAGGTACTCGACCTTCTGCGGCTGTCGGCGTATCAGATCGTACTGCTGGATAAAGTGCCGCCGCGCGCGGCGGTGAACGAGGCGGTCGCGCTCTGCCGTAAGGGCGGCTGTGCGCGCGCGGCAGGGCTGGTCAATGCGGTCTTGCGCCGCGTGGCGGAGCACCGTGACGCGCTGCCGGAGATCCCGGGGGCGGGTACGGCGTCCTATCTCTCCGTGCGCACCAGTCATCCGCAGTGGCTGGCGCAGATGCTCATCGACGCGCACGGCTATGACTTTGCCGAGCGCGCGCTTTTGGCCAACAACGCCGACGCGCCTGCCTGTCTGCAGGTGAACACCCTGAAAACAACACCTGATGCCCTGGCTGCGTCTCTGCGCGCCGATGGCATCGAGACGCAGCTGCACCCATGGCTGCCGGACGCGCTGCTCTGCCGCGGCGGAAACCTCGCGGCTGCGCGCGCCTTTGCAGACGGCTGGTTTTATGTGCAGGACGCGGCCGCGCACTGCGCAGTGCTTGCCGCCGGTGCCCGTCCGGGGATGCGCGTGCTCGATGCCTGCGCCGCACCCGGGGGCAAAAGCTTTGCCGCCGCGGTGCAGATGCGCGATCAGGGATGTATGATTTCCTGCGATATACACGAAAATAAATGGAAGCGTATCCGCGCTGGTGCCGAGCGGCTGGGACTGTCGTGCATCTCGACGCGCACGATGGATGCCCGCCGTCCGGATGCCGATCTGGTCGGCACGATAGACGTCGTGCTGGCGGACGTGCCGTGCTCGGGACTGGGCGTTATTCGCAAGAAGCCGGAGATCCGCTTCAAAGACCCGGCGGCGCTCTCGCAGCTGCCGGCCATTCAGCGCGACATTCTGGAGGGCCTTGCACCGTGCGTGCGTCCCGGCGGCGTGCTGGTGTATTCTACGTGCACGGTACTTGCGCGCGAAAACGAGGATGTGGTGCGTGATTTTCTGCGCACGCATCCGGAGTTTGCACCGGAGGCGTTTTCGCTGCCGCTCCCGGCGGCGGATACGGCGGGCGGAATGTTTACCTTCTGGCCGCAGGAACATGAAACGGACGGATTTTTTGTCTGTAAGCTGAGGAGACACGAATGAGAGACATCAAAGCCATGCTCCCCGAAGAGATCGCGGCGGCGCTCGCCGAAATGGGGCAGCCGAAATACCGTGCCAAGCAGATCTTCCAGTGGCTTGCGCGCGGCGCGTCGTCGTTTGACGAGATGACGAACCTGTCCAAGGATCTGCGCGCAGCGCTCGCGGAGCAGTTTTACATCTCCAGGCTCGAGATGCTGCGCAAGCAGGTCTCTGCCATGGACGGCACGATCAAGTACCTCTGGCAGCTCGATGACGGCAACGCCGTCGAGACGGTCGTCATGCACTATAAGTACGGCAACACCATCTGCATTTCCTCGCAGGTCGGCTGCCGGCAGGGGTGCGCGTTCTGCGCGTCCACGATCGGCGGCCTGATCCGTAGCCTTGAGCCCTCGGAGATGCTCGATGAGGTGCTTTATTCCGAGCGAGAATCTGGATGCAAGATCTCGAATATCGTCCTCATGGGCATCGGCGAACCGCTTGATAACTTTGATAACGTGATGCGCTTTCTCGAATTGGTGAACCACCCCGATGGAGAGAATATCGGTATGCGGCACATCTCGCTGTCCACGTGCGGGCTCATCGAGCGCTTCGACGATCTGGCGGCGCGCGACCTGCAGCTCACGCTCTCGGTCTCGCTTCACGCTCCGGATGACGAGACCCGCTCGAAGATCATGCCGGCCAACCGCGGCCGCGGCGTTCAGGCGCTCATTGACGCCTGCGCCAGATATTATCAGGCGACCGGGCGGCGCATTTCCTTCGAATATGCGATGATCGACGGCGTGAACGACACACCCGAGCACGCGCGGCTGCTGGCAAAGCACGCGCGGCGCGTCTGTGCGCATGTGAACCTCATCCCACTCAACCATGTGGAAGAGCGGGCGTTCCGGCCGTCCACGCCGGAGCACCTCAAGGCATTCATACGCATTTTGGAACAGGCCGGCGTGAACGTGACCGTGCGCCGCAAGCTTGGCAGCGATGTGGATGCGTCCTGCGGCCAGCTGCGCAAGAAGGTCGCGGATCACCGCGCCTGAAGGGGGAGAGCCCATGCAATGCTTTGCAAAGTCGGACAGGGGTGCTGTCCGCAAGGAGAATCAGGACCGTGCCGCCGGTGCGCGCATCCGGCGCAAGGGCTGCGTTGTCGGCGTCGTCTGCGACGGTATGGGCGGCGCTGCCGGCGGGAAGCTTGCGAGCGAGCTCGCCGCGTCGACCTTTCTGGCGCAGTTTCGCCGGGAGATGATGGCGGGCAGCGCGGTCGAGCCTGCGATGCGCGCAGCCTGCGACGCTGCCAATCAGGCGGTCTACGGCCGCGCCTGTGCAGATCCAGAGCTGCGCGGCATGGGTACGACGATCGTCGCCGCCTGCGTGCGGCACGGACGGCTCACGGTGCTGCACGTCGGTGACAGCCGCGCGTATCTGGTCGGCCTGCGCCGTATGCAGCAGATCACGACGGATCACTCGCTCGTGCAGGAGCTGATCGCGAGCGGGCAGGTGCTGCCGGAGCAGGCACATCGCCACCCGCGCCGCAATGTGATCACGCGCGCTGTCGGCGTCGGGTCCAAGGTCGAGCCTGACTGCTGCAGCATGCCGTTTCCGCTGGGCGCGCGGCTGCTGCTGTGTACGGACGGACTGTCCAACACGCTCACGGATGTGCAGATGCATGATGCTTGCCGCAGCTCCAGAGATGCAAAGCAGATCTGCTGCCGCCTGATCGCGGCGGCGCTCTCGCGCGGTGCGCGCGACAATGTGACCGCGCTGGTTCTTTTCCGCTAAGCGCGGCAACGGGGGAACACTATGGAACAATCAATGAATCGTTATATCGGCCAGATGCTGGACGATCGCTACGAGATCCTGGAGGTCATCGGCAGCGGCGGCATGTCGGTCGTTTATAAGGCCATGTGCCATAAGCTGCACCGCTATGTCGCCGTCAAGATCCTGCGTGATGAGATGGCGGAGGATGCCGAGCTGAAAAACCGCTTTCAGGCGGAGGCACACGCCGTCGCCATGCTCTCGCAGCCGAACATCGTCTCGGTGTATGATGTGGGGCACAGCGGCGACACGGAGTATATCGTCATGGAGCTCATCGAGGGCGTGACGCTCAAGCAGCGCCTCGCGGAGCGCGGCGTGTTCAGCGCGCAGGAGGCGCTGAGCTATGCCACGCAGATCGCAAAAGCGCTCCAGCACGCGCATGCGCACGGCATCGTTCACCGCGACATCAAGCCGCAGAACATCATGATCACGAATGACGACATGGTCAAGGTGGCGGATTTCGGTATCGCCGCGTTGGAAAATATCCGCGAGGAGCGCAGCGGACAGGCCATCGGCTCGGTGCACTATATTGCGCCCGAGCAGGCGAAGGGGCTCAATGCCGACGCGCGCAGCGACCTGTATTCGCTCGGCGTCGTGCTCTATGAGATGACGACCGGCCACCTGCCGTATGACGCCGACACTCCGGAGGAGATCGCACTCAAGCACATCGCCGGCAGCGCCAAGCCGCCGCGGGAGTGGAACAGTGACATCCCTGAGGAGCTTGAACGCATCACGCTCAAGGCGATGGAGCCCGACCTGCGCAAGCGCTATCAGTCGGCGGGGGAGCTGCTCAAAGCACTCAACGCCTGCAAAAAGCACCTCAATCAGCAGCGTCCGCTCGCCGAGCGGCGCAAGGAGAACGCAGAGAAAAAAGAGTCCTTCTTCGGCGTAGGGCACGACCTCACGGAAGAAGAATATCAACGGCGGCGCAAGCGCGCCAAGCGCGTTAGCTACTTCACGGGCATTTTTTCGGTTGGCGTGTTTGCCGTCTTGCTGTTTGTGTTCCTGTGGAACTTCTGGCTCGAGGATCTGTTCCGTACCGCGGAGCGCGTGGATGTGCCGAATTTCACCGGGAAATCCTACGAGGCAGTTGTCAACGACAAGCAGTATTCCGACTATCGCTTTACCGTCGTGTATACCGTTGACCCCGAGGTGCCGGACGGCGTCATCATCGCTCAGGACCCGGAAGCCGGAAAGAGCCGCATGCGCGTGCCGGAGGGCATCAGTGTACAGCTCACCGTCAGCACCGGTGTTGTCATGGCGGAAGTCCCGTATGTGGTCAATGAGGACTATGAGGCGGCGACGGAGATGCTCGAAAAAGCCGGTTTTACCGTCACGACGGAGTTTCAGGCCTCCAAGGATGTGACGGCGAAGTATGTCATCCGCTCAGAGCCTGCTCCGGGCGAAAAGACAGCGGTCGGTACGAGCGTGAAGCTCATCGTCAGCGGCGGACCGACGCTGCGGGATGTCACGGTGCCCGACTTGTCTACGCTTACGGAGTCGGCCGCGATCGCGCGCATCGAGAGCAGCGGTCTCTGCTATGGCGGCACGTACAAAGAGGCGAATGATGCAAAGCAGGGCACGGTCTTCAAGCAGAGCGCACCGGCCAACACAAAGCTCACGGAGTACAGCAAGGTCTATATCTGGGTCTCCGACGGGCCGGAAAAACCGTAACAGACAAAGGAGCATTTTGCTTATGGTGCAGGGTGTCATCATTAAGGCGCTCAGCGGCTTTTACTATGTGGCCGCCGGCGATCAGATCGTGGAGTGTAAGGCGCGCGGCCGCTTCCGGTATGACGGGTGCAGCCCGCTGGTCGGCGACCGAGTGCAGCTGAGCTTCGATGCGCACGGCAAGGGGCGCATTGAAGCGGTGGAGCAGCGGCGCAATGCGTTCATCCGCCCGGCGGTGGCGAATATCGACCAGCTCATCATGATCGGCGCGAACGTCAATCCGATCACCGATCCGTTCCTGATCGACCGCGTGGTCGCTATCGCGGAAAACGCGGGCTGCGAGCCGGTCGTCTGCCTCAATAAGTGCGATCTTGACCCGGCAGAGCATCTCTATGACATTTACCGCTCCATCGGTTTTCGCGTTCTGCGCACGAGCGCTGCGACCGGCCTCGGCTTGGATGCGCTGCGCGATGCGCTGCGCGGTAAGACCAGCGCCTTCACCGGCAACTCCGGCGTCGGCAAATCGAGTCTGCTCAATGCGCTCGACGCATCGTTCGGCATTGCGACCGGCGCTGTCAGCGAGCGGCTCGGCCGCGGTAAGCATACGACGCGCCATGTCGAGCTCTATGCACTCGGCGAGGACACGTTTGTCGCCGACACGCCGGGCTTCGCGTCCTTTGAGGTGGATATGGTCGACCCCATCTCGTGCGAGAATCTGCAGTATGCATTCCGGGAATTCCGGCCATATATCGGCAAGTGCCGCTTTCGTGACTGTGCGCACCTGAAGGAGCCCGGCTGTGCAGTGCTCGCTGCCGTGGAGGCGGGCGAGATCGCGCCCGAGCGCCACGAGAGCTATGCGCGCCTGTATGCGCTCTCTGCACAGGTCTGTGATTGGGAAAAGAAAAAATAACGCACAAATGTACCGCCCTCCGCATATCCTGTAGGGATAACCTGCAAGCGGAGGGCGGTGCTTTATGTTTCGACGGCGGGGGATCTGCTTCTGGATCGGCGTTGCGTGCATGGTCACCGGGGTGCTCATCATTCTGGCGCTCGTGCTGCCGGCGGGATTCTGGTGGTTTGCGCTCGGCGGTGCGCTCATTGCGGCTGGTGTGTGGCTGCTGCGGTGCTGATGGCGGCATAACCGCCGTGTGCCCGGCATAAGGATGTACAAAAACGATAAGGAGTACATCTTTATGGAACTACAACTGGGCAAGCAGGAGCACAGAATGTATACGCGGGTCTTTGACCGCACCGAGGAGGAGACGTGCAGCGTGGACGCCGTCGTGCCAGACGCGCTCGGCGATCTCAGCGCACTCGTGGTCACGGAGGGGACGTTCTGCCTTTGGAATCTCGCGTTTTCGGACAAGAGCGCACAGATCGAGGGCTGCATTGTGGCGGATGTCGTCTATGCCGAGGAAAACGGCGCGCTGCGCAGCTTCCCCGTGGAGCTGCCGGTCAAGGTGCATATGAGCGGTGAGACACTCGCAGAGGACGTGCGCCCGTGGCTGCGCTGCACGCTCGCGGCGCTGGATGCGCGCGCGGTCAATTCCCGCAAGGTGCGAGTGACGGCGCGGCTGAGTCTGTGCCTGCGCGCCTACCGGGAGACGGAGCTCACGCTCACGGAGCGCATCGAGAGTGACGGCGGTGCCGTGTTCACGCATACAGAGCCGTTGTGCGTGCACGTGCTGGTGGCCGTGGAGGAACAGACGTTCACCGCAACGCAAATGCACCGCTTTTCCGCCGGACAGCCGGAAACGGACCGCTTGCTGTGCCATGCGGAGACGGTGCTGCTCGACGAGGTGCACATCGCCGACGGGCGTGCAGTTGTGCAGGGGCGCGTGCGCACGTCGGTCAGCTATTTGCAGCAGGGGCAGTCCTGTCCGGTCGCTGAGACGTTTGAGACGCCGTTTTCACAGCTGCTCGATTGTCCGGCGGACGCCGAGCCCTGCATGGTGCAGGCAAGCGTCAGCCTGACTGCGGCTTATCTGAATGTGAGCACCGCAGCCGACGGTGCGACATTGGAGGCGGAGTATCACCTCGTCGCACAGGCGGTGTGCTTTGGTGAGGTTGCGGTGGAGTGTGTGACGGATGCTTACTGCAACACCGCGCAGCTACAGCTCGAGTATGAGACGATCCCGGCCGGAACGGTGCAGCAGGCAGAGCCGCTGCATCTTGCTGCTGAGGGCGTGATCGCGTGCGATGCCGCCGCGCTGACGGTGCGCGCGCAGCGAGCTGAGCTCTGCGGCGCTGCGTCCGATGGCTGCGATGTGCTTGTGCGTTTGCTCGTGACGGACGCCGAGCAGCACGTGTCCTGCTTGGAGAAACGGTTGCACCTGCAGTTTGAGACCGGCGGCACGCGGGGAGAGCTGCTGTATGCGCTTCCGGAAGCACCGGCGGTTACAGCAACGGCAGAAGGTTTTCAGCTGCGTGCAGCGGTCACGGTCGATGTGGCGCGGTTTTGTCCGTCTGAGTTCCGGCAGGTCACCGGCGTGACGATGCAGGAACGCGTCTGCCCATATGCAGCCGTGCCGTCGCTGACGATCGTTCGTTGGAATGGGGAAGACCTGTGGCAACTTTCGAAGCGTTATTGCTCCAGTGAGCGCTGCATCCGCGAGACGAACGGCCTCTTGGATGACGATGTACCGGTCGAACTGCCGCAATATCTCCTGATTCCCAAAACAGAGGCGTAGTTTTCGCGCAAAAATGCGGATTTTCCTTGCCACGCGGCGCGGATTGTGTTAAAATGTTCAAAGCATTTTAGCAAGAGGAGTTGTAACTATGTCCGGACATTCCAAGTGGCATAACATACAGAAAACCAAAGGCGCGCAGGATGCCAAGCGCGCGCAGGCGTTCACGAAGATCGCCCGCGAGATGATCGTGGCCGTCAAAGAGGGCGGCAGCGGCGACCCCAATAACAATTCCCGCCTCGCAGCTGTCATCGCCAAGGCGAAAGCCGCCAATATGCCGAATGACAACATCAAGCGCACGATCGACAAGGCGCTCGGCTCCGGCAACACCGATAACTACGAGTCCATCACCTATGAAGGCTATGGCCCGTCTGGTGTCGCCATCATCGTCGAAACGATGACCGACAACCGCAACCGCACCGCCTCCGAGGTGCGCCACTACTTTGATAAGTACGGCGGAAACATGGGCGCGACCGGCTGCGTGTCGTGGTCGTTTGACAAAAAGGGCGTCATCGTCATCAATGATGAAGATCAGGAGCTCGAGGAAGACAAGGTCATGGAGGATGCGCTCGAAGCCGGTGCAGCCGACTTTGCGCCCGACGAGGGTGTCTACACGGTCTACACTGATCCCGATGATGTGGCTTCGGTGGCCGAGGCGCTCACGAATGACGGCTATGAGCTGCTGAGCGCGCAGGCAGAGATGGTGCCGCAGAACACAATCAAGCTCACCGATGAGGGCGACATTAAGAATCTCCAGAAGATGCTCGACATGTTCGAGGACAACGAAGACGTCCAGAACGTGTGGCACAACTGGGAAGAGTGATCTGCTTGTGAAACGCATGCGTTTCCGGACACAAAACAGCATATTTGACGGATAACATGGCGCTTTGCGGCTTCAAGCGTCGTTTCCTGCGGGAAAACACGGCGTCAGCTGCGACATACATGGCCACCTCTGTTGTGACATACATGAGGAGGACATAGGTATGAAGATGCAAAGTGCTGTCGATGAGTATCTGGTTGAGATTGAGGTTCGCAAGTATACCCCGAAGACGATTCGGAGTTACCGGTGCAACCTCAATCTCTTTTTGTCCTTTTATGCAGCAGAAAAACTGTAATACGTGTGGATCTCTATATCATTAATATCATGAATCGCTTTTAGAGCATAAAAGCATCGGAATCACACAGGAATTTTTGACTTTAAAGACATAAATATGGACGTCCGAGTGAATAGGACGTCCATATTAGCTGATTGGATTGCTGAGAAATCGTTAACCTGACGAGGGAAATTAGATCGCTGCGTTCTCGGCTTTTGTTACTGTTTTTACAGCGAGTGCCTGTGCCGGCTTCATCAGCAAAATGCACACACCATTAAAAATCAGAGAACCGACGATAAAGGTGCCGAAAAACAGGGGAATGTGAGTCGCGAAGGCGGTGGTGTCGATACAAGCGCAAGTCAAATATGCAAACCCCACGTTGTTCAGGACCTTCGGCGCGTAAGGATGCAGGACGATCAAAATGAACAGTACAATCGTAAGAGGAATCAGGAAACCAAACAGACTGCCAATAACAGAGGTCAGTGCAGACACAGCAAGAAGCGTAACTGCTGTTAGCACCAGTCCTACAAGGCCACCCAATTCAACAGATATAAACCGGTCGTTGACGGTTCCTTCTTCCATTGTGAACAGCATGATATTGCTGATGAAAATGAGCCAACTGTACTGAAAGTTGATCACGTGCAGAATTGCGTTTGCAATTACGATCCAGATGAGGAGCATCAGTCTGAAATAGAGCAAGAATTTCTTTTTGATTTGTTCTCCCATTTTAATTTCCTCCAATCGGGAAGTGGTGGTCAATTTAGCGTATAGAAGTCCACGGGGCGAACTTTTTCCGCCTCAAATACGCCCTGCTCACACAGCAGACGCTCGTATTTGGCGCTGTCCAAGATGTAGAACTGTTCTTTTTCCAGAGCAGTAAAGATGGTTTCAACTGCAATATCCAGTGGAGCACCACTGTCCAGAAGCATTTTGTTGAATGCAACCATGCCGGCGTATTTTTCTGTATGATAGTAAGCCTCATCATCATGGATGGCAAAACGCTCAGGACGATGGCGATCGGTCAGGTGCATTTCCGTTTGGACATATCCAGGGCAGAAGATAGAGATGTCGATATTCGCGTTTTCAGCCTTCAGCTGCTTGTAGACGCATTCAGACAGCGCTACGGCAGCGTGCTTGGAGCTGAAGTATGCAGGTGCACCGTTCATAGAAATCAGACCGGCAATGGAGCAAACATTCAAAATTTGGCAGTGCGTGCCCTGCTTACGCATCTGAGGCAGGAATTTCTGCATCATGAACCAGTGGGAGTAAACATTCGTCTCAAACACCCAGCGCAGATCCTTTTCCGGAATGTGTTCCACATCGGACAGTGCCGATACGCCGGCATCATTCACCAGAACATCGCAGCGGCCGAACGAATCCATCACGGCGTCGTACACTTTGACGCACTCTTCCAGCACGCTCACATCCGCCTCAATGGCGATACTTTTCCGCCCCATTGCAGTGATTTCGTCTGCAACAGTTTTTGCTTCATCTCCATGAATATCCACGACGACGACATTTGCGCCGCGTTTTGCAAAGCCCAGAGCCAGAGCCTTACCGATGCCATTAGCGCCGCCGGTAACAACGGCAAGAGCAGCTTTATAAGCAGTAAACATACACAGTCCTCCTATAAGAGTTTTTCAAAAGTTCCCTGCCCCACGATTTCGGGCGCAGGGAACTTCTATATTTGTATCGTATTAGGTTGTCGGATTAATGCCCGATGCCAAACGCTGCACGCGCGGCTGCGCAACGACCTGAGATTCCGGATGCGTGAAGATGTAGAACTTCTCGTCTTCAACGGCCGTAAACACACATTCACCGACATACCAATCAGGGATGCCGCTCATGACTCCTCGCTCACCGCGGATCTGTCCGGCTTTGTACTCGTCGCTGGTATAGTAGGGGTCATCGTTCATGGCAAAGCGCTCCGGACGATGCAGATCAGCCAGATGAATGGTCGTCTTTACGTAAGCAGGCACCAAACAGTGGATGTTGATGGGGTATCCTTGCTCCTTCATGGCAATATATACACTCTCAGATGCAGCAACACCGGCGGCCTTGGTCGCATGATACATGGTGGCTTTGCCGGAGGTCATCAGACCGGCGGTCGACTCCACATTGATAATTTCGCAAGGGGTATTCTGCGCGATCATCTGCGGCAAGAAAATCTTCATGCCATACAAATGGCTCAGGAAATTCAGTTCCGTGATCCAATCAATATCCTGTTTCGGCAGCTTCCAAATGGCACCGGAAACCGCGCAGCCTGCATTGTTGACCAGCATATCTACGTGTCCGTAGTTGTCCATCGCCAGTTTCAGCAGAGCCTCGATGTTTTCATAGATAGAGATGTCCGCGTGCTGACTGATGCATTCCACGCCCATGTCTTTGATTTCTGCGCAGGTTTTGGCCAGCTGGTCGCCATCGATATCATTCAGAACGATTTTCATTCCACGCTTTGCGCCTTCCACGGCAATCGCTTTTCCGATGCCGCGAGAGCCGCCGGTGACGACAAGAACTTTATCCTTAAATTCTTTCATTATGCATACTCCTTTCTGAGCAAATCAAAATACGAATGCTTTTGCATAACCGGAGTTGGTTGCATCAGCAATATTTCCCGGATCTGCAGTATCGCCAACAACGGCCACACGGTCAAATGCAGCCTCAAAGGCGTCCGCGATGGTCTCATCGGGATGAACGCCCATTGCAATGACGCAAACATCTGCAGGCACATCCAAGTCATAGCCGGTCGCAAGACTATTCACGACAACAGCGCCATCTTTTACACCCTTGAACATATGGCTGGTCATAATGTGACCGCCATCTTTTTCGATGTTGCCAACGACTGCGGCAGTTACGCTGCGGTACATTGCGGTGCCAACCGCGGGAGCCATCTCGATCACGGTCACTTCATTGCCCTTCGCTGCCAGATATTCTGCTGTTTCCAGACCGGTCAGGCCGCCGCCGATCACTGCGATCTTCTTACCGGTAAACTCCACATCTTTGGTAAGAACCTGCTCGTAAGAAACAGCCTTTTCAATCCCCGGAACAGGCGGGCAAATCTTTGTGCCGCCAGCGGCAACAATCGCACCGACAGCGCCGATCGCTTTGGCGGCCTCTACAGTGCCGGGCGTGTTCAGGCGGATTTCAACACCAAGATCCTCTGCTTCAAGCTTCAGAGTGTCAATAAACTCGCCGATCATTTCCTTGCAGGGCGGCTGAGAAGCAAGCTTCATAGAACCACCGATAGAGTCGGACTTTTCAAACACGACCGGCTTATATCCGCGCTTGGCCAGAACGATGGCCGCCTGCAAACCGGCAGGGCCGGCGCCGATGACAGCAACGGTCTGCTGATTTCCGTCCTTGATCAGTTTATCGTCGCCGCGATAAGTTTCACGTCCCAGCAGCGGATTGACTGCGCATTCAATTGCGCGCCCCACGCCGGACTGCTTAAAGCAGTTCAGGCAGCCGATGCATTTGCGAATACGCGCATCATCGCCGCGCTTTGCCTTGTTGGCGAACTCGGGGTCACAAAGATTTCCACGACCGATGCCAACGAAATCAGAGACACCCTCTTCCAGCATTTGCTCTGCGAAGGCGGGATGCTTAACTGTGTTGACGGCAATCACAGGAATGTGCACACTCTCCTTGATGCCCTTGGCGAGATGCTTTTTCCAGCCCTCCTTAAACGTATAGGGCTCAATGATGGACCAGCCGGATTCATAACTGCCGGAGGAGATATTCAGGCTGGCAACGCCAATGCTCTCCAGATACCGCGCAATGTGCTGGCATTCCTTTTCGTCCATACCATCATCCCAGAAATCGGTTCCGTCCATACGAACGGAGATCGGGAAGTCAGCGCCGCAGGCAAAGCGAATACCCACGATAATTTCTGTGGCGAAACGCATGCGGTTGAAGAAGTCGCCGCCGTATTTATCCGTGCGGTGATTGGTGTGAGGGGACATGAACTGATTAACAAGATAGCCATGAGCAGCGTGAACTTCCACACCATCGAACCCTGCGGTCTTTGCAATGACAGCGCCCTTGATAAAACACTTCACCATGGCCTCAACTTCTGCGGTCGTCATTTCTTTCGGCACAACCCCCACGGTTTTGCACATTACGGGAGAGGGACCAATGACCGGATTGCCGTGCAGCGTGATTGGGAAGGCCTCGTTGCCAGGGTGGTGCAGCTGCATGAACATCTTGGTGCCATATGCATGAACACGATCTACCATACGGGTAAAGCTGGGGACCACATTCATATCTGTTGCACGCAGCTGACACGGCTGCGCAATGCCGGACAGTTCATCTACACGGCAGACTTCCGTGATGATCAGGCCGACGCCTCCTTTTGCGCGCTCTTCATAATAACGCGTGATTTCTTCGGATGCTTCACCGGATGCAGCGGCAAAGCCGGTGCCCATGGGGGGCATGACAATGCGGTTTTTAATTGTGAGTTTTCCGATTTTGCCCTTTTCAAAAAGCTTTTCGTACTTCATACATACATAACCTCCTGATCACTTCAGTTTTACGAGTTGGAAACCAGATAAGAAGATAGCATTCAGGTTTCCCTGACACGGTACACAGTCGTTTTCCTGTGAACAACTTGAGTATATAGCAAGATCGTTAACTTGTTAACGTGCGCGCGGCCTAAAAGCGAAATCACAAATTGTGCAGTGCGCATAATTTTCATTTCGCTCTTGCATTTGTCAGAGAAATCGCATAGTATTGTGAATGAGGTGACAAGCCATGATGTTTCTGGATTTAGTCTCTGAACTAGAGAAAAAACACGACATTTTTGACAAACATTGTTATGATAATCGACAGGTCTACTCGCTGGAAAGTATAGATGATTTGCAACAAGCGCAGCAGCCAAAATCCGATGTTGTCTATTTTACATATGATTTGTCTACTCTGCACAATCGAAAATTGCCTCGGAATCTGATTTTCTGCGGGGAATCCAGTTTCATATCTGAGCAGCTGATCCCCAATACGATCCAGATGCCAGAGAAGGAAATGAGCATTTTTTTGGAGGATGCGGAGCAACTACTCCATTCCAACTATAAACTGCAGGACATTTATATTCAAATGCTCAATGCGGTCATGCGCGGCAAAGGGGTCGCAGCCATGCTGGAAAATGTGGGAAACGCACTGAATATTTCCATCGCCATCATTGATATGTCCGGGAAAGTCATTTCTAATTCGGTACCTTTTCAGGTGGACGAGCCTGTTTGGCAGGAGAGCATTAAGAATGGCTATTGTCCGCCGCTGTTTATTGAACACATCAAAGATGTAAAATCACAATACGGTGAGGAAGGGAGCAACGGTCCTTTCCTTCGTCATTGTATTGACAACCACCTGTTTTATCTTTCCAATCGAATTATTCTCCAAGGCGAATTATATGGTTATGTTTTCATGATTCAAGGAGAAAGAGAGTTTGATCCGCTTTGTTACAGCGTTCTGCCGCTCATTACACAAATCACGACAGATTTGATCCTGAAAGAGCAGAAGATGGATGTTGTACGTGGCAGAGTTGTGACGGATTTTATGACAGACCTGCTCAATGGGATTCCTTTGGAGCAGATTCAGGCGCGTATTAACGCCGCGCAGATACAATTCCCAAAGCGAATGTCTCTGGTTCTGGTGAAAGCTCGCTATTTTTCTACGGAGAGTCATGTGAAGAACAAATTGTGCCGACAGTTTCAAGACCTTTTTGAGACTGCAAGAACCGTTTATTACAACAAATCGATTGTCTCTATGATCCCTGTAGAAGAAAATAGTTTACAGATTGCATCAGAGTCAATGAAAAAGATTATAGAATTCTGTGATGAGCACGAGTCTATCGCCGGTATCAGCAATCCCTATTCTAAAATTGATTACACAAAATCTTGCTATGAGCAAGCGGCTAAGGCATTACGGTTGGCCTCTATTTTGGACATTCCCGGGAATGTGCATGAATATCGAAAATTAGCATTCTATGACATCGCAGACCATTTGCATGATTTGAAGCGCCTGAGTCTTTGCTGCCATCCGGCACTGTCGCTACTGCGTAAATATGATCGTCAGAGCAGCAGTCAACTCTACGAAACGCTGGAAACTTATACTGCTTGCGGCTTTAACAACGCACAGACGGCGTCGGAATTATTCCTGCATCGGAACACTTTGAGTTACCGTTTGCAAAAAATCAGTAACATGACGGGGCTGGATTTTGAAAAACCAGATGTACAATTTGCGATGCAGTACTCCTTTCGTCTTGAGAGGTTTATTTTCCAATTGAATCAGGAGCAAACAATTACCGGACTCAACGGCGATTAAATATCGATGCGTATTCAACGAACGGGACGTCTATTGCAATACGAGTACCCCTGATACAGCAAACAGACAATCGCGAGGATTGAGACATATAAAACGTGACGGAGAAGAGTTTTCAGTTCCCTTTACAGCCCAAAATCCGACAACTGACAGCCATAAACCTATGCACCAGGCTTGGTAGATGGGTGTGATGTCGGTGTTGCATTCTCGATCCTGAGCGGGGTTCTGGGCGCCTTAGCTTCATAACGTGTGTGTGCGGGTGAAATGCAATCGCTGCATTTCACCCGTTTTTTACACGTCGGTGTCGGTCTTGACCTGGATGTGCTATGCTGTCCCCAAAACATCGGGGAGGCTGCGGTATGAAGCGGATGCGATTTTGGGACAGCATTTCGACGATTCTGGTTTTGTTTGGCTTTGGTTTATATGGCAGCTGCTGCTATGGTGTCTGGGCGCTGGTATATGCAGCGCTTGGGTGCGTCATAGCCGGTACGATCATCGCCCTGTGTACGCAGCGCTGTCCGTTCTGCCGCCGTTACCTTGGTATGATGTTTTCTCCAGCAAAAAGACGTACTGCCCGCACTGCAGCAGTAACGTGTGTGCGGACAGAAATGTTTGACAGCGCCGGCTTTTTTCGCTATGCTGGTCATATAACGGTGTGAAAGCGGGGAATACCATGAAGCTTGGTCTGTGTCAGATGCCGGTCACGGCGTCAAAAGCGGAAAATGGCGCAGCCATGCGCCGCTATGTGCGCGATGCCGCCGCTGCCGGCTGCAATCTGGTCGCGCTGCCGGAGATGTGGTGCTGCCCATATGACAATGCGGCGTTCACAGACTATGCCGAGCCGCAGGGCGGCCAGACGTGGCAGCTGCTGCGCGACACTGCGCGAGAATGCTGCGTCTGGCTCGTCGCGGGCTCTGTTCCGGAGCGTGACGGGGATGCGATCTACAACACCTGCTATGTCTTTGACCCGACTGGGACGCAGCGGGCAAAGCACCGCAAGGTGCACCTGTTTGACATCGACGTGGCGGATGGTCAGCGGTTTTTCGAATCCGACACACTCTCGCCCGGTCAGCACTATACGCTCTTTGACACGCCGTTCGGCAAGGTCGGCGTCGCCATCTGCTTCGACGTGCGCTTTGCAGAGCTGTTTCGCATCCTTGCCCTCGAGGGTGCGCAGCTGATCGTTGTTCCGGCGGCGTTCAATATGACGACCGGCCCGGCGCACTGGGAGCTGCTGTTTCGCGCGCGGGCGCTCGATAACCAGTGCTTCCTCGCCGGCTGTGCCCCGGCGCGGGACGAAACGGCGGGCTATGTCTCCTATGCACATTCGCTCGTGTGTGACCCGTGGGGGCGTGTGCAGGCGCAGGCGGAGGCAGTGCCCGAGCTGCTGATCTGTGACATTGACCTTTCCGAGACGGACGCCGTCCGTGCGCAGATCCCGGTCCTGCGCGCGCGGCGAACCGACCTGTATCAGCTCAAATACGAAAAAGACTCGTGATTTTCACGAGTCTTTTTTTATGATGTCCGTGACGGTCAGCGTCTGGCTGTCAACGCGGAATTTGATTTCATAGCCGCCGAATTCCAGCCCATAGACGCGGCTGGCGTCTGCTTGATACCGGGGGCGCGGGTCTTGCGTGAGCACGCCGATGAGCGCGTCGCACTTGTCGGCAGGGAAGCGGGAGAGCTGCTCCGGCGGGATCGTCACAGTCAGCTCCTGCATCTCCACCTGACCGGTGAAGCCTTCGGCCGCCTCCGGATGGCAGTCGGCATAGGCAACATAGGGCTTGATGTCAAAAATCGGCGTCCCGTCCATGAGGTCTGCCCCTGCGACGTGGAGCACCGGCCCGCGCGGATCAGTGAGATCAACGCGCTCGAGCCGCACGCACGACAGGCCGATGGGGTTCGGCCGGAACGGGGAGCGCGTGGCGAACACGCCCATGCGCACATTGCCGCCCAGTCGCGGCGGTCGCACGGTCGGCGACCAGGGAGCATCAACGTTTTCGGAAAACTCCCAGATCAGCCAGATGTGCGAGTAGCCGTCCAGCCCCCGCACAGCCTCACGGCTGCGGAATTCCGGCTCAAAGACGATCTCGGCCTGCAGACTTTCAACGATGCCGCTCTGACGCGGGATGCCGAATTTGGTGGAAAAATCACTGTGGATGTGTGCGATCGGTCTCATGACTCCATCTCCTCTGCGGTTTGACATACGTGGCGCACGCAGCACGTGCTGCATAGCGGCTT
>OHBM01001165.1_pt1 | contig 19868 bp, 16 predicted proteins | sample 1577251 | NCBI WGS metagenome assembly OHBM01 (sample SAMEA3541557, study PRJEB24748) | human gut metagenome | biome: human gut; feature: human-associated habitat; material: faeces | place: China | collected 2012 | reverse complement strand
ATAATCAAAGAAATGTGATATTTCCACTTGACAATCGTCATTTCATAACAGAATTCGAGAAGAGACTCTAGAAATTGAAATACCAGATTCAACGGATGATGATATTCTATTCTAACACTCGTGAGTGTTAAATGAGCGTTAGAAAGTTAAAAACCGCATAACTAAGCCAAAAAATTAATATAATAATGAGCGTTAAAACGTATTAAATGAGCGTTAGAATAATATATACTATTTCTTTTCAAGTGTTACTTCCTTGAAATTCAAGTATATCCTTAATAGAATTAAATAAGAATATACATAAAGGAGTTAGTAAAGATGTTAAGAAAAGATTTCTTATGGGGTGGTGCAGTGACTGCCCATCAGAGTGAAGGTGGATATACTGAAGGAGGAAAAGTTCCTGCAGTATGTGACTTAACAGTCACTGGTAAGTTTTCAGACTTTAAAAATGGTATTGATGCTTATCATAGATACAAAGAAGATTTTGACTTATATAAAGAGTTAGGCTTTAATGCATACCGTTTCTCGTTAGACTGGTCTAGACTTATGAGTGATGAGAATACGTATAATGAAGAAGGCTTTGCTTTCTATGATGAATTTATTGATGAACTACTAAAGAGAGGGATAGAACCTATTCCTACACTCTATCACTTTGAGATGCCTGTATTCTTATATGAGAAATACAATGGTTTTGCGATTAGAAAAGTAGTGGATATATTTGTGGAATTATGCAAGAAGATTGTAGATCATTATAGTCATAAAGTTAAATACTGGATTATCTTCAATGAACAGAATGGAATACTACAGAAAGGACCAAAGATGTTCTTTGGTGCTGTATGTCCTGAAGGAGAAAACCCTATTACTCTAGATCATCAAATTATGCATAACACTTTAATCGCACATAGTTTGATTAACGAATATATTCATCAAAAAGGAGGATATGTTTTAGGTATGGCCACTATTGTACAAAGCTATCCTGAAACATGTCACCCATTAGATACATTAGAATCTATGAAAGCCCAAAGTGAAGCATTTGTATTCCTAGATGTCTTTGCGAGAGGACATTACAACAGCTATTTCCTAGCAAATATGAAACTAGAAGGTACAATGCCAGTCATAGAAGAAGGAGACTTTGAAATACTTAAGAAGGGTAAAACAGATGCTCTTGCAATAAGCTATTATATGTCTACTATTAGTCATTATGGTGAAGATAGTTTGACTAATGTAGAAGATGTAGTCATCAAGAAGAACCCTTATTTAGAAATGTCTGAATTTGGCTGGACAATAGATCCTATTGGTTTACGTATTACTTTAAGACAACTTTATGATAGATATGAAATGCCTATCTATATTGTAGAGAATGGTTATGGATATGATGATCAGTTAGTAGATGGTGTTATTGATGATGATTACCGTATTGATTATATGAGAAAACATATTGCAGAAATGAAAAAGTCTGTAGAAGAAGGTGTAGATTGTAGAGGATATTTATCTTGGGGTCCTATTGATATCTTAAGTAGTCGTGCACAGATGAAGAAGAGATATGGTTTTGTCTATGTAAATAGAGATAATGATGACTTAAAGGATATGAGAAGAATTAAGAAGAAGTCATTTGAATGGTATAAGAATGTAATAAGTAGTAATGGGGAAGTGTTGTAAGGAGGAGTGATCCTCCTTTTTTTGATAATTATTTTCAGCATTATTACTTAAATAATTATGTAGTTGTAAGCTTTTTTCTATTGAATTGGAATCGCATACATTTTGTTGACTTGACACGTAGTGTACACTAAGATGGAACTGTCTTCTAGATAAGGAGATAGTTGTTATGGATCTTTTAACCGGTGAAAAGAGGAATAATAATGATTATCGATAAAATAAAAGCATTGGATCATTTAACGATTCAAGAGAAATATCTAGTGGATTATATATTAGGTAATCCAGATGATATTTTACAAAAGAATATTAATGAATTAGCACAATTAAGCTATACAAGTACAGCAACAGTATCACGATTATGTAAGAAGTTAGGTTTTAAAGGTTATAAAGACTTTAAATATCAATATGCTGCTGAATATTCTCATTTACTTGAATTAAAGAGTGATTTAGAAATTGAGCCATTTTCTAGTGATAGTTCAATTAAAGATGCTTTAAATAAAATTGAAATTCTACACAGAAGATCAATTGAATATACAAAAAGTTTATTAGACAAACAAACGTTGGAAAGAATTTATCAACTTATTCAAAACTGCAAATATATTGAGATATATGGAACAGGTATTAATTTTGCGTTGGCACAGGTCTATAGTCTGAACTTTGAAGAAATAGGGATTATATCAAAGGCTTATGACAGTTTAAACCCAATGCATATTCAATACTTGAAACAAAGAAATCCAAATGACACACTCTGCATATTCTTAACTCATACAGGACAGAATAAAGAGATGTTGAAGATGGCTGAAGATATCAGTAAATCACATGCTAGATCTATTGTGATATGTGATCATAAGAACAGAGATATATGTAAGTATTGTGATGAAACAATAGTAATAATGGCAACACGAAATACTATTGAGTTATCTAATGCGGTTTATATTTCTTCTTTACAGTATATATTTGATGTTTTTGCTTCATTGAAGCTTATAAGTAATTATTCTTATCTAGAGGGGACAACAAAGACAGTTGATAAATTCAAACTAGGAGAATAATTATGAACAAAGACTTTCTATGGGGTGGCGCAGTGGCTGCTAACCAATATGAAGGTGGTTACAACGAAGGAAACAAAGGTTTAAGTGTAACTGATGTCATGTCTTCTGGAGATGTAAATCACCCTAGAGAAATCTCATTTGAAATAAAGAAGGATAACTATTATCCAAACCATTTTGGTATTGATTTTTATCATCATTATAAGGAAGATATTAAACTATTTGCAGAGATGGGATTTAAGTGTTTCCGTTTAAGTATTGCATGGCCTCGTATTTATCCTCATGGTGATGAGTTAGAACCTAATGAAGAAGGTTTAAAGTATTATGACAATGTATTTGACGAATGTTTAAAGTATGGTATTGAACCTGTAGTTACTTTATCACACTTCGAAATGCCTCTCTATCTTGCGAAAGAATATGATGGATGGCGTAATAGAAAGCTTATTGAGTTCTTTGAGAGATATGCAATTACTTGCTTTGAAAGATATAAGAATAAAGTGAAATACTGGATGACTTTTAATGAAATCAATAACCTTATTGATACTGATAATCCCTTTAATGCATGGACTGGTGCTGGTGTACTATATAGAGAAGATGAAGATGTAGAAAAGACAATGTATCAAATCTCTCATTATCAGTTTGTTGCAAGTGCAAAAGCAGTACAAAGAGCAAAAGAAATCAATCCAGAAATGCAGGTAGGATGTATGCTTCATTTTGGTCCTATTTATCCTGCATCATGTGATCCAAAAGATATCTTTGCGGGTATTAAAGCAATGGATAAACGCTACTTCTTTAGTGATGTTCATGTAAGAGGGTATTATCCTGCTTATACATTAAAACATTGGGAAAGAAATCATATTCATTTAGATATTACAGATGAAGATCTTGTTGACCTAAAGAAAGGTAAAGTAGACTACATTGGATTTAGTTATTATAAATCAACAATTGCGCAATATGATGCTAAAAACAACTTTGTCGAAGTTCAGAATCCTTTATTAAAGAAGAGTGATTGGGGATGGGCTATAGATCCAACAGGATTAAGAAATATCTTAAATGAAGTATATGAAAGATATCAAAAACCTATGTTCATTGTAGAAAATGGTTTTGGTGCTTATGATAAATTAGAAAATGGAATGATCAATGATGATTACCGTATTGATTATCTAAGAAATCATATTAGTGAAATGAAAAAAGCAATAGACCTTGATGGTGTAGAAGTTTTGGGTTATACACCATGGGCGGCTATTGATATCGTAAGTGCCTCAACAGGAGAACTTGCGAAAAGATATGGTTTCATTTACGTAGACTTAGATGACCATGCAAAAGGTACTGGAAACAGATATAAGAAAGCATCCTTTGAATGGTATAAACAAGTTATTTCATCTAATGGTGAGAAGTTATAGGAGATAATAATATGGAAAAATTCATAAACGAGAAAGTCGTAGTATATATTTCAAAATTTACAAATACAAAAGTTATTAAAGCTTTAAAAGATGGTATGATGTTTTCATTACCATTCTTGATGATTGGTTCTTTATTCTTATTAATTGCGAATCTACCAATCAAATCATTAAATACATTAGTTGCGAAATGTGGTTTAGCAGATATTTGTTCACAGGTTTATTCATCTACATTTTCATTAATGGCTTTGTTTACAGTAGTAGGTATCACTTATTCTTATCTTAAGAATGATAAAATCTCTACTGCAGTCAATGGTGCTTTGACTGGTTTAGCTGCATTTGTATTACTTACACCTTCTTCTAAAGTATTAGAAAACGGTGAAGCAGTCACTGGCGTTATCTCTAAGGACTGGACAGCAGGACAGGGAATGATCTGTGCTATCTTAATTGGATTCTTAGTAGGTTATATCTATTCATTATGTATTAGAAAAGATATCCGTGTAAAAATGCCTGAAGGTGTTCCTCCAGGAGTCGCAGATTCTTTCTCATCATTATTACCAACAGGTATTATTACTATTGTTTGTGCCATTATCTATGCAGTATGTCATTTTGTGTTTAAAACTACATTTGCGGAATTGATTTATTCAGCTATTCAGATTCCATTACAGGGTGTGACTGATTCATTTGCTGGTGTAGTAATTATGACAGTTATGATGTCATTATTATGGTGGACTGGTGTTCATGGTGGTTCTATCTGTGGTGGTATTCTTTCACCAATCCTACAGGCTAACATGGCAGCTAACCAGAAGATTCTAGATTCTGGTGTAGCTTTAACTGTTCAGAATGGTGGTCATATCTTTACTCAACAGTTCTGGGATAACTTTTTATGTATGTCTGGTGCTGGTGTTGTCATTGGATTAGTTATTTATATTACATTCTTCGCAAAATCAGAATCACTACGTAGCTTAGGTAAATTATCAATTGTCCCTAACATCTTTAATATCAATGAACCAATTATCTTTGGTACGCCAATCGTATTAAATATTTACTTACTTGTACCATTTGTTCTTGTTCCATTGATCATTGGTATCAGTAGTTATCTACTTATGTATTTTGGCATTTTACCTTTATTTAGTGGTGTTATGGTTCCTTGGACAACTCCACCAATTATTTCAGGTTTCTTAATTGGGGGATGGAAAGTTGCGTTATGGCAGTTAGTGATGATTATCATTTCATTTGTTGTTTACTTCCCATTTATTAAGAAGATAGATACATTAAGTTCTAAAAACGAAAATAAATAATATAGAGAAGATGGTTGCAAAATAGCGCCATCTTTTTTTAAAACAGCAAATGCGTTAATAAATTGAGAAAAATAGCTATATAGAGCTGATTCTTCAAAATAAAAACAGGGAATCTGTTTTTATTTTTTGGAATGCTGCTAAATAGTAGAGTATTACTCTTTTGTTCAAAAATACTCGCTAAAAAATGTTGTTGACTATTTATACGAAAGAAACGTATAATACATACAGGAACAAAAACTTTTATGTTTTATGTAGCCCGACGCCTGCGTTGGGCTACTTTTTTTATCTGAAATTGTCAGAAAACTATTATCTCTATATAAAGTGGATGTGCCTATAAGAATAAGAGTATCCTAGAATGTGTAGAAACATAAATATCATGCTTCAAATACGAGGTAATTCTGAGTGGGTTGTCATAAATGTTATTGACTATTTATATGAAAAGAATCTATAATACTGACGAAGGACAAAAACATTTTGTTTTATGTGATGCAGCGCCTGCGTTGCGTCACTTTTTTATTTTATTTCATCTCACAGTACATAAACTGTGAGTTTTTTTATTTATACCTCAAACTTGGCATATGGATTGCAGTATATATAAATGAATAAACAATGGAGGTATTCTATGTACGATGTAACAGCAACAGGTGAACTATTAATAGACTTCACTAGAAATGGTTTAAGTGAACAGAATAACCGTATCTATGAAGCCAATCCAGGAGGTGCACCATGTAATGTACTTGCTATGCTTGGAAAATTAGGTTATAAAACTGCTTTTATTGGTAAAGTAGGAGATGATGAGTTTGGTAAACTATTAAAGAATACAATCTCAGAACAAAAGATTGATTCTATAGGTCTTGTAATGGATCCAGATGCAAAAACAACACTTGCTTTTGTAGACAATGATGAAACAGGTGACCGAAGCTTTTCTTTTTATAGAAAGCCAGGGGCAGATATGTTGCTTAAGAAAGAAGAAGTGAATTATGAATTAATTGATAACTGCCGTATCTTTCATTTTGGCTCTTTATCTATGACAGATGAACCAGTGAGATCTGCAACTTATGCGATGGTTGATTATGCAAAAAAGAAAAACAAGATTATTTCTTTTGACCCTAACTTAAGACCACCTTTATGGGAAAGTGAAGAATTAGCTGCAAAGCAGATCTAGTATGGTATTGAACAATGCGATATCTTAAAGATTGCGGATAATGAGATTGAATGGCTTACAGGTACTGATGTTTATGATAAAGGAATTGAAATCATTAGAGAAAGAACTCATGCAAAACTCATCAATGTCACACTTGGTCCGAACGGTAGTATTGCTTACTATGGTGATCATAAAGTATTTATGGAACCTTATTTAAATAAGGACACTATAGAAACAACAGGTGCAGGTGATACTTTTGGTGCCTGTGCACTTCATGCAGTACTTAAACATGGTTTAGATAACTTAACTGAAGAAAATTTAAAAGAAATGCTTCAGTTTGCGAATGCAGCAGCTTCTTTGATTACAACTAAGAAGGGTGCATTAAGAGTAATGCCAGAAGAAAAAGAAATAAAAGAATTAATAAATACATACTAAAAGTTGGCACGTCAATTGCAGTATATATAAGTGAAAAGAAAAAGAAAGGAGAAAATATAAAACAGAAAACTTAAAAGTTGGCATGACAATTGCAACTTATATAAGTGTAAGGGGGGATATGAAAATGAGACATATTTTAATAGCCACACATGGCTTGCTTGCTTCAGGTGCAAGATCAACAATGGAATTCTTAATCGGTAATGTAGATAACGTAGACTATATTACAGCTTATGTAGATGGACAGAAACCTATCAATGAGCAGATTGAAGAATATTTCGCAAAGATTCCACAGGAAGATGAAGTAGTTATCTTTACTGATATTAAGGGTGGAAGTGTAAATCAGAAGATGATTCCATATTGTGTAAGGGAAAACACTTTCTTGGTATCAGGATTCAATTTAGCTGTTCTTATTGAAGTCACTATGACTCCAGAAAAACTTACTAACGAGTTCTTAAAGGCTAAGATTGAAGAAGCTAGAGAACAGTTATGCTTAGTAGAAATTGAAAAAAACAACACAGAAGAAAACGATGACGATTTTCTTCTATAAGAAAGAGAGGAAAAGAAAATGATTGTTTGTTTAAGAGTTGACGAAAGATTAATTCATGGACAGGTTGCTATGACTTGGACAAAGGAACTAAAACTTCATGGTTTAGTTGTTGCAAGTGATGAAGCAGCATCAAACGAATTACAGAAGATGTCATTAAAGATGGCAGTGCCAGAAGGTATTAAATGTATTATTAAATCAGTAGAAGGCGTTTCATCAATCTTAGATGATCCTAGATCAGAAAAGATGCGCTTAATGGTTCTTGTGCCAACAGTACGTGATGCTGTTACTTTATGTAAGAAATACAAGAATATTGAAATGGTTAACTTAGGTAACGCTGGAAAGATGACTTCAGGTGAAAAGATTACTTTAACTAAGGAAGTTATGCTTACAAAAGAAGAATTAGAAGCATTAAAAGAATTAGTTGAATTATATCCAGATACATTTTTCCAGGGTACACCTTCAATGGAAAAGAAACTTGCTACAAACGTATTAAAAAATTTATAAGAGATAGGAGAGAGTTATTATGTTAAACGCATTTTTCGTCGCATTGGCAGTATTCGTAGGCGTTGGAGGTCACGAATTATTCGGTATGGTCATGTTAAGTAGACCAATCGTTGTTGCACCTCTTACTGGTTTATTGCTAGGAGATGTTCAGACAGGTTTATTAGTTGGAGCATCTTTAGAATCAATCTTTATGGGAGTTGTCAATGTAGGTATCTCAAGTACTGCTGAACCAGCTCTAGCTGCAGGTCTTGCTACAGCCTTCACAATTCAGATGGGTGGAAATGTTGGTACTATTATTCCAATCGTATTCCCACTTGCTGTATTAGGTCTTCAGTTCATGAACTTTATTTTCTCATTCGTTATTGGTCCATTCGCACCAAAATTCGAACAGTTAGCTTTAGAAGGTAAAGATAAATCAATCACAGCCCTTCACTTTGGTTTATGGGCATTACACTATGGTTTATATGCTTTAATTCCATTCTTTGCTGTATGGTTAGGATCTGATGTAGTACAGACAATCTTACAGTCAATTCCTAAGGTAATCATGAATGGTTTAACAGTTGCTGGTAACATGCTTCCTGCTGTAGGTATGGCTATGTTAATGCAGATGTTATGGGATAAGAAAACTGGTATTTACTATATTTTAGGATTTGTTGCAGTGGCTTATTTAAAATTACCACTTATCGCTATCGCGGTATTAGGTGTTGTTATCGCATTAGTAACAGCACAGCGTGATATGCAGTTAAAAGATATGATGGCTAAACCAGCTGTTGCAAGCGCATCAGCTAATGAAAGTGAAGAGGAGGACTTTTTCGCATGAAACTAATGAATAACATTGATAAAGAAGAAAAGAAATTAATCAGAAAGATGTTCTGGAGATCAGGTGCTATGTATGCATCTGTTAACCCAGTTACTATGGGTGGTGCAGGTTTCTGTTATGCTATGATTCCATTCATCAACCATTTCTATAAGAATGATGAAAAGAAAAGACGTGAAGCTCTTGCAAGACATGTCTCTTACTTCAGTACTACAGTACCTCTTGCATCATTTGTAATGGGTATTGCTGGTTCAATGGAAAAAGAAAACAGTGAAAAACCAGACTTTGATGCTAATGCAATTGGCTCTATTAAAACAAGTTTAATGGGTCCTTTAGCTGGTATTGGTGACTCATTATTCTGGGGTGTATGGAGAGTAGTTTGTGCAGGTCTTGCTATTGGTTTTGCTAATGCTGGTAACATCCTTGCTCCAATTATCTTCTTAGTATTATTCAATGTACCAAACTTCTTATGCAGATACTATGGTGCATGTTTAGGATATTCTTTAGGTGCTAAGTATATTGAAAAATTATATGCAAACGGCATGATTGAAATCCTTACAAAAGCAGCAGGTATTGTTGGTTTAATTATGGTTGGCGCTATGACTAGCCAGACAGTCGTATTTAAGACAATTCTTGAATTCAAGATGAAGGGACAGTCATTAATGAATGTTCAGTCAGCTCTTGATAGTATCTTTAAAGGTATCGTTCCATTATTAATGACATTTGGCTGCTATAAGCTACTAAATAAGAAAGTCAACGTTATCGCAATCATCTTCGGAATTGTTGCACTAGGAATCGTTTTATCACTATTAGGTATTTGTTAATAAATACCACAGGAGGGTCGCTTTGAATACAATGAAATGCAATCCATTCTATATGTTAAGAATCAAGAATGGAATCTATAGTACAGACAATGCAATCAGTTATTATCGCAATAAGCTTCCAGATGATACATTTTCATTTGATTCATCTAATCAAAAAGTTCAAGCCAATCTTGATGAATTTGGCACAATTAAAAACCTTACCTTCTTTCATCACAACTACTACATGGAAAGCAAACCAGGTGTCTGGGTAGGAAAAGACTTTGTTCAAGAACATGATCTTTCTATCTCTATTACCTGGAACGGTAATAAAACTGAATTGAAATCTGATAACTTAGATGTCATCTCTGATCTTGCAGATAATCTTTTTCCAAGAAGTATTCATCATTTTACCTGGGGAACAGTCAGCTTAATTGCTTGTGCACCTATTACTCGTGATGGAGAAAGATTAAGCAGTTTAATGTATGCCATTATCATTGAGAACCAAAGTGACTCGCAAAGAGAAGGAGTCTTAGAACTCCCTTCTCTTTATAAAAAGAAATACTCTGATACAAGAAATGTATTAATAGAATGCCGCGAGACACAATCTCACAACAGTATTTCATTTACTTTACCACCTCATTCTCAAAAAGAATTCATGATTGCTTTCACTGATCCTAATGCATATCAGGATACACAGAAACTGTTTAGTAGAAGTATTGATGAATGGTTAGAAGAAGCACGTCAATATTATAAACAATGCATAGGTAAAGTCCATTTTGATAACGATCCAATGGCAGGGTACTTAATTGAAAGAGCCTATCAGCAGGCGTCTGGTGCTTTTGCCATGAATAGTTATAATCAAATACTTGGTTCAAATTGGGGCACTTACCCCGTTACTCCTCATATATGGAATAAAGATATGTATTATTCTAGCTTGCCTTATACAATGACCGAACCAGACCTATGTAAAAAAATAATAAAATGGTTTGCCCAATATGGTATCAAATACCCAGGTACTAAATTTGAAGGCGGAATCTTCCATTCATTAAGTAATTCTCTATCGGTGATTCTACTTTCTGGTGCGTATTATGATTATTTTGGTGATCATCATTTCTTTCTAGATAATGAAGATTTATATAAACAGATGAAGGAAATCCTTAACAAAGTCATTACTTCTAGAAATCCAGGTGAACCACACCTATACCACAGTATCTGGATTTCAGATGCCTACTCCCTTGGTACATATCATACAGGATCAAACATTTGTGTATATCGTGCATGTCGCTCCCTATCAAGACTTGCACTTGAAATCTTTGACGAGAAGGAATATGCGATTGAACTAGAAAATGAAGCCCAGGCAATCAAAAATGATATAGAGAAATATATGACTGTAGAAACGAATGGTCATCGTATTTTTCTAGAAGGTATTGCGTCACTTGATCTAGATGCAAAAGAACATATGTCAGATGAGTGTTATCGTAAAGAGATGCTTGATCAAGGACTTCAGTTCTTAACTGATGTGAATCATGACGGTACTATCACATTAAGAATGCATGATGGTGAAGAATCAGACACTACATTATTGAATTATTATGGCTATGAAGCAGGAGACAGAACAACGCATTATGGACAATTTAGTTCAAGTGATGAGAATCCTACTTATAGTTGTCTGAGCAGAGGAATTAAGTGGGGAAATCAATCTGGAGCCACTTTTCCTGGATATATTTCAATATTGAATGGTGCTGATAATGTAGAAAACTGGAGTGGAGAACACGGCAGATTTAAAGAATTAGAAAGATTAGCTGATCTAGATGGCAGCTGGTGGTGGTGGCCTTATAAAGTAGGGGCACCTACTGGAGATGTCACACGAATGAACAGCTGTGGTAAATGTGGATGGGCCTCAGGTATCTTCTATATCTTGTTCATTACAGAATTCTTAGGAATCAACTATGATGCACCAAATAAACACTTAACGATTCATCCTAAGGAATTTATTGGAAACTTCTTCTGGGAGGATTTCCATATCGGTGAATCAAGATTTGATATCAAGGTAACTGATCAGCACATTCATATTACCAATAAAAATAATTATTCAATTACTGTCAATCAACATGCAGTAAAGGAAGGAGAAGATTATGAATTTACTAAGTAATATCATGACTTATAAAGGAGAACGTTCTAGAGCTGTATCACCAGAAAACCCAACTGGTGAAAAAGGCAAAGCATGTATGGAAGCAAGTGCCCTAGGTCCATCAAGAAAAGGACGTGGAAGCATTAAGTTACCTATGGGTGAAGAAACAGTCATTGCGGATATTAAAGGTCCAGGTATCATTAGACATATGTGGATGACAATCCGTGAAAATACTGAAAAAGGCAGCTTTGTTATGAGAGATGTTGTCTTAAGAATCTATTGGGATGATAGTAAAACACCTGCAGTAGAAGCCCCTATTGGCGATTTCTTCTGTAATGGTTTTGGTGAAAGATGTGATGTTGCTTCTTTACCAATCGTAGTTAATCCTACTGGAGGGATGAACAGCTATTTTGAAATGCCATTCGCAAAAAGAGCAGTCATCACAATGACAAATGAACATCCTAAAGATATTACATCATTCTTCTATACTATTAATTATGCTGAAGTTGATGCTTTACCTGAAAATTGTTTATATTTCCATGCTTATTGGCGCAGAGAACGTCAGACTGAGCTTGCAAAAGACTATGTCATCTTAGATGATGTAAAAGGTAAAGGCTACTATGTAGGTACTTACCTTGGTTTAACTGCATTAGAAAGATATTGGTGGGGTGAAGGGGAATTTAAGTTCTATCTTGATGGTGATGAAGATTATCCAACAGTGTCATCAACAGGTTCAGAAGACTACTTTGGTGGTGCCTGGGCATTCCATCAGAAAGATGAATTAGGAAGACCTTCAGTTAAACCATATTCTAACTTATTCTTAGGTTATCCATTCTATTCAACAAAGGATAAAACAAGAGAAAGATTTGAAACAGGTAAGTTGAATGCTGTTCATGCCTTTGGTAATGACAGCCTTCCTCGCCATGGCTTATACAGATTCCATATCTTAGATCCAATTGCCTTTGATGAAGATATCAAAGTCACATTACAGCAAATTGGTAACGATGATCTTGCACTATACGAAAGACAAGACGATGTTTGTACAGTTGCTTATTGGTATTGTGATCATAAGGAAGGATTCGATAAAGAATTCCCAAATAGAAGAGCAAGACTCCCAAGATAGTCAGTCAGGAAGATATCCCTATATCTTCCTTTTCATGCGTGTTGGCATTAAATTGTTTTCTAACAGCTTTCAAGTTATAATTAATTAAGAGCAAGGAGGTATCAGGATGGATGTAAAAGATAAAGTTTATATATCACTTCAAGAATGCTTAAATGAGTCTGAAAAGATCCCTACATCTCAGATTGCAGACAATCTACATTTAAGCAGACAGATTGTGACACATTATTTAAATCAGCTATTTGATGAGGGGAAAGTAAAAAAAACAGATACAAGACCGACTTACTGGTATATCGAAAAAGAAGAACAGAGTGCATCTGTTGAAGAAGAGTTAGACTCAGAAGTATTTGATTCTATGATTGGTGCAACAGGAAGTCATAAGAAAATAGTAGAAATGTGTAAAGCATCTGTTTCTTATCCACCTAATGGTCTTCCTATTCTTATTATTGGTGAAAGTGGTGTAGGTAAAAGCTATATCGCAAAACTCATATATAAGCATGCATTACAGACAGGAAGTATTGATAAAAAAGCACCTTTTGTCGTGTTGAATTGTGCAGATTATGCAAATAACCCTGAACTTCTTTCAGCTACATTACTTGGTTATAAGAAAGGAAGCTTTACAGGGGCTGATTCTGATAAGACGGGATTACTTCAAGAAGCAGATGGTGGTTATCTTTTCTTAGATGAAGTACATCGTTTATCATTTGAGAACCAGGAAAAGTTATTTGTATTTATGGATACAGGTAAATATCGTCCTCTTGGTGATTCTAAATGGAGAAATTCAAACGTACGATTCATATTTGCGACAACAGAAAACCCTCAGGAAGTCTTATTAGAAACATTCAGAAGAAGAATTACATTACAGATTACTATTCCTAACATTACAGAACGCCCTTTACAGGAACGTATAGAACTCATAGAAACATTCTATAAAGAAGAAGCAGAAAAGATTAAAAAGAACCTCACTATTTCTAGTGGTGCTGTTAAAATGCTTTGTTTCTCTAAGTTCCCTGGTAATATTGGTAGATTAAGAAATTTAATTCAGGTCAGCTGTGCAGAAGCTTATTTCAAACACGGTAAAGAAGACAATCTTCTTATTTCTGAAGCAGAACTTATTCATGCAGGGGGAGATATACCTGTCAATACAACAGGATTTCAGACTGAACGTAATATGGAAATATCCATTCTATGGAATCAACCTAAAGAATATATCCATCAGGAATACTATGATGAATATCATATCGAAATCATCGATCTCTTTCATAAGATAGAGACTGCATCATGGAGCCAGATTGACCAGCTCTATTTGAATTTCCGCGCAATTTTAAGAAAGATTAATCCTACACATAACAACCTAACAGAACAGCGTTTCTTTACGCAGATTTGTAAAGATATATTGATTCGATATGGTGTAAAGATGAATGATTCATGTGGTAAAGAATTGTATATTCTTTATGCAATATTCAATCAAATGCACATTGATAAGGAACAGGAATGGAAACTTAAAGCATATTTTGAACAATCATGCCCTAAAGCTTTCTATGTTGCAAATCGCATCATCATTGAACTAAAGAAGTATGAATTACAGTTAGAAGATAATCTTGCTTTCTTATTTGCGTTAGCTATTCATGAATATATCAGTGAATCTCTTGAATTAAATGGCCTCATCGCAGCACATGGTGATACAACAGCATCTAGTATTACCAAGGTTGTCAATCAGGCGTGTGGTACCTTTATTATGGAAGGCATTGATATGCCTATGGATACAACACTTAATCAGACTGTAGAAAAAGTACAGAACTATCTCCTGCATTCTGCCAAGGGTAAAGGACTCATCTTACTTGTAGATACAGGATCTTTAAGTAGTATGTATTCAAAGATTAAAAATAATTTATCTGGTGATTTATTGATTATTAATAATGTTTCTACGGCTATTGCATTAGATGTCGGTTTAAAGATGCTAGGTCATGGTTCTTTTGAACAAATTGTAGAAAGCACAAAAAAGATTAATAGCTTTGATGTTCAGTTCTTTGAAGGATTATCTAAGAATAAGAATATTCTTATTTCATGTATGTCCGGTGTAGGTATCGCAGAAAAGATACAGGAAATCATGAAGAAGACATTAGGAGACTGTGGCCTTGATTTTGTGACTATGGAATATAAGAAACTCTTAGATTTACTCAATGAAGATGAATCTAAGAATTTTGATCAGACTCTTATGATTTTAACAACATCTCCTCTTCATGATGATATTTCAACACCTTGGCTGAGTGTTTATGATATATTAGATGGCCGTGGTGAAGAAAACCTATGGAATGCATTAAAAAGTGTAGTTACACCAGAACAATTTGAAGCATTGAAGAATGAATTTGTAAGATTCTTTACAATCGAAGGTATTGTCAGCAGATTACAGTTCCTCAATCCTACAGTTGTTATTCAGGATGTAGAAATGATTCTTCATCGTTATCAGGATTACTATAAGATGGAGATGTCAGGTCATATAAGATTGAATCTTTATATGCATATCGCATTTATGTTTGAACGCTTAATGACTGCAGATGATACGGATGATGAAGAAGAACCTACGAATCCAGCACAGAAAGAGTTTTATCGTATATCAAAAATTGTTTTCCAGGATGTAGAAAAGAAATATCGTATTCATATAGATAATTATGAATTATCTATATTGTATGAATTATTGAATAAGGTTATTAAGGAGCCAATAGGCTTAGATGAAGCTTGAACTTAGACAAGGTCAAAAACATCAAATATATCAGAAACAGATTGAAAAGAATCAGATCTTACAGATGGATGTCCAACAGCTTCTTGCCCACATAGAGAAGATTTCTTTTGAGAATCCATTAATAGATACTGATGATATGATAGAAAGTACTTCTGATATAGGAAAAGAATTTGATATCGATAGTCTTTCAAGAAAATCAGAACAGACTTTAAAGGAAAACATTCACTGGCAATTAATAAACAAGGATATAGACAATAAAGAATTAGTAGAATCTCTTGTAGAGTTATTAGATGATAATGGATATCTACGTCTCTCAATTCAAGATATTTGTACTTATTTAAAATGTGATGAGAAAGAATATATAGAAGCTAAACATGCATTATTCAAGCTAGAACCTCCTGGACTTGGTGCAGCCACTTTAAAGGAATGTCTTCTTCTTCAATTAGAGCGCCTCGAAGAAACAGAAGATATTTATAAGACAAAACAACTTATTAAAGAATGCTTAGAAGATCTTTCAAAAAGTCATTATCATGCTGTTTCTAAGAAACTTGGCATATCACAAAACAAAGTAAGAGAACTACTACAAATCATCCTAACATTAAATCCTCGTCCAGCAAGTAGCTTTAGTTCTTCTATTGAAGTCAATTATCCTGTACCAGATATAATAATCAAGGATAATGCTGTACAATTAAATCCAGTAATCTATAAGGATATAAACATCAATACAGGCTATTTATCTCTTGAATCAGAAAGTAAAGAAACTAAGAAATATATAGAATCTAAACTAAGACAAGTTTCCTGGCTGCAACAATGTCTCACCCAAAGAAAGAATCTAATATATGATATTGCGGTCTTTTTACTAGACTATCAACAAGATTTCTTTATGAATAGAGGCTCTTGCCACCCACTTTTACAAAAAGATCTAGCTATGTTACTTGGAGTACATGAATCTACAATCAGTAGAGCCATTAAGGATAAATATATATATTGCGATAAGGGCTTTATTCTTCTAAGTGATCTCATTCCAAAGGGAACAGAAGATAACTCTGTTGATTCTATCAAAGAAACAATCAAAGAAGTTATTGATAATGAAGATAAGAAAAAGCCTTTAAGTGATCAGAAAATCACCAATCTCTTAAAAGATAAAGGTATTGAAATATCTAGAAGAACAGTAGCTAAATATCGTTCAGAATTAAATATTCCAGATGCCTCTGGTAGAAAGTACATAAAAAAGTAGAACTGCTGTTCTACTTTTTTAATAGCCATTCTTTAATTCTACTTTGTGATGTATCTACATCACTTCCTCTGATTGCGAGACCTTTCATTACTTCTGCATATTCACGGATGTCTGATTCAGTAGAAGAGAGTCCTGATCCTTCATGTGTACAAAACGGATAGATTTTCTTACTATTCCAATCAAAACTTTCCAAGAAAGTATAGACAGCCATAGGCATAGTGCCCCAATAATTAGGATAACCTAGATATATTTCATCATACTCATCAATACTCTCAAGCATATTTTTCAGCTCAGGTCTTACATTTTTCCTTAAATCATCTTTTGCTTCTTTAACACATGTATCATAATCAGCTGAATAGGGATGTATCTGTTTTATTTTATATAAGTCAGCCCCTATCATATCCGCAATCATTTTTGCGGCTTTTTCCGTATTTCCTACTTCTATGTATTTCTTTGTACCACCAAAATAATTCTCATCCGCTTTAGAATAATAAGCTACTAATTTCTTCATCTCATAATCCTCCTATATCTAGGATAACAGTCGGTAGGTACTCTCGGTCAATTGTTTTTTTGGTAATGACTATGTATCACGTATTCTACTTTCTGTTGTGTGAATAACTAGAAATCCATCAAACAGATCTTAATAGACACACACCACTGATCATAATCAGCCTCATAACATGAATACACTCTTGCATGAAGTATCTTACCCGCATCCATTAATCTAGCAAAAACACTATTATCCTTCTTTGGAATATACCCAAGTTTTTCCCTATCTGTAGTCATCACCTTAATCGCATTACTATCATATTTATTATCTGCTTCTCTTTCTAATAGAAGAGGTACATTCTTCTCAAGTCCTTTAAATACATCTTGATTATCTACATAACGTGTTCCTGCAATATCAGTAAAAGATAAGAATATTTCATTCATTAAAGGCATAATCACATTCTCTATACCATTCATTTGTACAGCTTCTAAAACCATATTTCTCATCTTGCTCATAAGTGCTCCTCCTAACATGCATGCATGACTTTTGTAAAACTATGATATTGTTTATTTAAATCATTTCTATATGATCTATATTTCAATATTTCCTTCTTCAGACTCTTTTCTTTTTCTTGAGGTGAGTAAGGTGGTTGGTTGACATAAAAATCAATTTCTTCTTTTATACTATTTATTCTGATCATGAGATAGATAATATCTATATTATGTCTTGTAGAATGTGTCTCATAATCCACCAGTGCCTCTATATTCATCAATTCTTTTAAATCATTATATCTATATGAATCAATGGAACGTTCCCACAAAGGATGTTCTTTATCTATTCTTTTGATGATTCTCTTAAATATCCTCTTTGCCTGTTTCATTCCATCAGTATTAAGAGATTTCTTTATTCTTTGTTTATGATTCCTTAAAATCTCTAACTGATGCATATAATCTTCTTTCACAGCATCTATGTAACTGTCTATTTCTTCTTTATATATCTTGATATGAAGATTATTGCACCTTTGACAATAGGCAAGTCTTTTCTTTAAGAAAATGCATTCAATCATGAGGCCATAATATTCTTTATACAAATTTCTAAACATCTGATAATATTTCTTCTCATTCTCTTCAACATTATTCTTTAACTCATCTCGTTTAATAATCAAGCTTCTGTATAAATCAATTAAGTATTCTTGAGTAACAGGTGTATGTTCCATAATCTATCCCTCCTTAACTACATAATACTACTTTTACTCAAACAATGTTTTAAGTATCTTTCCTATAAAGTATCTTTTTAGGCGTTCAAATATTTTTTGTGTAATGACTATGTACCACATATTAACTATCTTGCTATGTGAATAAAAAAGACAGAGAGTCACTCCCTGTCTACAATACTTTATAAATTGCTTCACTGACACTACTTACTACATCATTGACCTGTAACTTAATATCTTCAGGAGGAAAATATAAGTAACTAAATATATCGATTATTGTGATTAAATGTGATCAAATCTACTCAAAGGAGAGTTTTAAAATGAACACATCAAATATCACAAATTATAAACCAAAGGATTTTTCTAAACTTTTAGGCGTATCTGTATAACGTTGGGATAGAGAAGAAACTTTATAGGCAAACCGAATTATAACTAATAGGCGTTATTGCACTTATGATCAGTATTTGCTAAATCAAGTTGTACTTTTAAGATTTTGTAATGTGTAGGGAATTATTGTAGAGCAGTGTATTGAAGGTTATGGAAACCCTGTAACGATTTATTGGATGAAGTAATGGAAAAAAATAAAACCGCAATTTGAATATCTGCAAACCATATGTTAGTGAAAATTAAATTTCATAAACACCTATTAAACGGCGTTCTCGAGATTAAACCTAGTGCATGGATTTTCTATTTGTTCTATAATTAGATTAGAAACCGGATGGAGCTGAGCTATAACCACATGTCAAATAAAGTATTAAGGCCTAAGAAGGATTCTATCTTTCAGTTAACCCAGAAATGTCTATTCCAGTAGTATTGAGAACTGTATTGAATTCTTCAAATTCATAAAATGATCTGGTAGCTTTTTATGTGATTTTTACGGATGTTACAGCATCATTCGCTGCATTCAGACACTATTTTTCAGAGCTGTAAGCTTCTGTTAGGTGTTTTCCTTTTCTTTAATGAAAATAAAGGAATTAATGATAATATCATAGGGGTATATCATTGATATTTCTGCTCCACATTTTTCTTAAATCGTTACCTGTAGATTATGGGTATTCAAAAACTGTAATAGTAACCAATAAAGATAGATTTATCAGATTGGGTTATGACTAGTTTGAAAAGAGTTCTGTAAGAAGTCTAATGCAACCATAGTGGTAGTAAACAAAGGATATTGTTTCAATACTCCATGCGTTCTCCTGCAGGCTGTATGAACTTCGCAAGTATAAAAGACAGATAGAAAGGGATGAGGAAATTGCTGAAGAGCTTCAAGACGGAAATAAATCC
>OHBM01001160.1_pt1 | contig 19892 bp, 17 predicted proteins | sample 1577251 | NCBI WGS metagenome assembly OHBM01 (sample SAMEA3541557, study PRJEB24748) | human gut metagenome | biome: human gut; feature: human-associated habitat; material: faeces | place: China | collected 2012 | reverse complement strand
TCCCCCTCTGTATATTGATATAAAAAAGAATTATTAATCATTTAAACTTTTATCATTATGAGAAATTTAGTTATCATGCCAACAGAGAACAGAGAGAGAATGAATTTAGGTGAGTTTGCAGAAGAAGCAACCATTATTGAAGAAACTGCAACGCCTAAAAGGGTAAATCATTTCATTGAGGCAAACACCCAAGGAGCTACCTTGCAACATTTGAAAAATGATTGTATTACTCCCGTTTTTGCAAAAGACAATGAGCTTACAGTAAACCATGCTGCATTTATTGAAACTGTTTGGGAAGCTGCAAACTCCTACTACAATGGTGAGACTATCGGAACACCCGATATTCGTGTCTCTCATGTGATTAAGGGTCGTATTCCCGAAGCTATCCACAAACCTGCCAATCAGTTGTTGGAATCAGACAAAACAATCTACTATGAGAGGGCAGCTTTCAGTATTGATATTCCTACAATCTATGAAACGGTTGAGGGAAACAAGTTGAACCTTTCAATAGTAGGGGTCAGAGCCTATAATCAAATGAACTTATACAGCAAGAAAGTTCCAGAGTTGTTTAGGTTGGCTATTGGCTTTAAAAACCAAGTTTGTTGCAACATGTGCATCTTTACAGATGGTTACAAGGATGATTTAAGGGTGAGCAATACAAGTGAACTTTACCGTTCTGCCTTGGAGTTGTTCAACAACTACAACCCTGCCAAACATCTGCATTTGATGCAACAGTTGGGCAATACTTCAATGAGTGAACACCAATTTGCACAAATATTGGGCAAAATGAGACTTTATCAGTGTTTGCCCAATGGCTACCAAAAGAGACTGCCAAGAATGTTGCTTACAGATACACAGATTAACAGTGTTGCAAAAGCCTACATTAATGATGAGAACTTTGGCAGTTTTGGAAATGACTTGAATATGTGGAAGTTCTACAACCTATTAACGGGTGCAAATAAGAGTAGCTATATAGATTCATTCTTAGACCGCTCTTTGAATGCTACTGAAATGGCTGTTGGAATCAATGCAGCCCTGCATGGGGATGAGCATTACAAATGGTTTATTGACTAATTGATGAGAGGGCATCTATTTATTTAGGTGTCCTTTCCTATTTTTACAGAACTATGGATAAACAGATAGAAAAAGTAATAAAGCACATTAAAGACTTGGAAAACAGATTGGGTTATGTGGATAACAACCTACGCTATATCAAAGTTATACAAGCCTTGAAATATTGGTTGGAAAAGTTTGCAGACCTGCTTAGTAACAACCAAGCATTACAAAGAGAGTACCAAGCAACCTATTTAAGCTACTTTTATACGGGTTGTGGTTTTTCCTTTTATGATAGGGTGTGTAATTCCATATTAGAGTATAAATATGGGAACAGACCTTTTTAATAACTTAAAAATACTACAAAATGGAAGATAATGGAAAATTGATTTTATGGGGAACATTGGTTGTTCTCCTACTGATAATAATTGGTATTATCAATCCTTTTTTGCTGATACTGATTTTATCCATCTTTATTTATATACAATCATAGTTACACTTGTTTTATTGGAATGTGACAAAGTTTGAAGTTTCTGAACCATTTACAGAAACAGAAAAGTTTGTCACATTCTGATAGTTCCAAGAAAAACGGAGTGCAAACCAGTTCTGTAATGGAGTGGGAAACTCTCTTTAAAAAATGGCATAATATGGCTTGTAGTTTATGGTATGTGCGATTTTGGGGCAAATTTATCCTCACAGATACCGCCATAATTGCAAATGAATCATTAATTTTGTGGTCTAATTAACTAAAAGCGCAATAGATATGGAAGATATGTTCTCTTTAGGCAATGTTGGATTATGGAGAATGGCAAGCAATGGCTATATGTCTCTAACTGGAGAAGTGGGTGAATTATTCATTACCAAAATTTTAGGAACTATTATTCTTAAATTGAAATATAAAGATATTGTTTACGCAGTTTCAAAAAACGCAAATGAAAGATATTTTAGAGTACCAACCTCGGAAGGTGGATATTTCTTCTACTTTGACAGCTTTAATGAATTAAAAGAGACTATTGAAAAGAATAAATAACAATCTGATTTTTTTTAAAGTTCGCAGTATTTGCGGACTTTTTTTATACCCATTATGAAGATTAGATACTTCTTTCATTCATTACTTAGTTAGGCAACAAACCCATATACCTTATAATCTCTAATAAAACTACATCTTTCAATCCGCAGAATCTACGGGTACTTTTTTCGGGAAGAAATCTTCTTATAGTCCCCGTTCAAAAAAAGTACCTACTTATGCTATTATAGTCAAACAGAATTGATTTGCGAAAAGTTTAATAATACAACTGATAGTTTTCAACTAATTGCACAATGATATTTTTGCAATATATTTCTGTTTAACTATATGAAGAAAAGAAGATGATACTTCCCTAATTACTTACTAAGGATATGCTTTAGAACACTTGGAGCTGCATTTATCAGCGTTTTATCTTTAGCTATTCAAAACCTTTCGCTAACTTTGCAACAATTTCAGAGGTCTTAATGCTCTGAAAGGACATATTTAACGAAAGGTGTTATTGAGATTATCTTCTTTTCTCAAATTCTCGCAAAATTTGAAAAGGCATGAAGATGATAGCAGTAGCACCCCACCATTTGATATATACCTACCTTATATCTATAAGGCTCTTAGATATTGTCAAAATTGGTGTGGGTTGCTATTGTTTTATCCATGCCAAGGCAATGCGAGAAGCCAGAGAAAAGGATAAAGCAGATATAGTTCCCACACCTTATTTTTTATCCGCTTTCTTCGGGGAATTGGGAAGCATATCTGACAAAAGATATGACATATATTATCGTCTTTCTCATTTTAATTGTCATTTGGAAGGCAGTTGAAGAACAGTAACTACATAATAACCTCAATACTTAATTCTACTATGGCGGAAATTTCAGACATACTCAAAATAGGTAAAGATAAATACTTAGAAAAGAATCTTGAACAGAAATGTGGAAATCCTTTTAACGAATGGATTCCTTATGATATTATCAGTTTTAGGTGTTATGTCGAAAATGGAATCAAAAAATATGAAATCTATGGTGAGGACATATATAGCCGTATAGAAAGGATTAAAATTAGACCTTGGAGATATTTAATAAGCCAAGAAGATGGAGAATTTGCTATAAAATACGGTATAGAATCATATTTTATATGGCGTAATTTTTGGGTATCTAACTATCTTGAATATCAAGGATTTGACTGTCGAATACATCATGATTCAAATTATGATTGTTCTAATTATGATGATAGAATTAAAGAATGCGATAATGATATAAAAGACTTTTGGAAAGACTTTAATAAAGAGCTAAATCGTAGAATAGAAAAACTTGAAGAAAAAGACAGAAATAATGAAGATAGGCTTTTTTACACAAAGGTACGGTTAATGGTAGAATATTGTTGGGGATTAATAAATACTGAATGGGGAGATTTGATTGGTGGTGTTCGTTCCAGTTTTTATTGGCAAAGAAAAAGAGAGGAAGAAGAAGAGAAAAGAAAACAAGAAGAGATTGACAAGAAACTTGAAGCCGAAAGACAAGAAGCCGAAGCACGTAAAGAGAAATTTAGATTCAACCAAAGGAACAAGCATCCACTTGATTCTACTATATCCTTTCGTGCATCTGACCATCTTTATATAGTAAATGGAGTTTGTTTAGAATCTGTAACGACCTTTGTTAGTAGCTGTTTCCCGAAATTTAATACAGAGCTTCATGCAAAACAGAAAGCAGGAGCATTAGGAATATCTGTTCAAGAAGTAATAGAAATGTGGGAACGGAAAGGAAAAGAAAGCAGAGATTTAGGTACTGCAATGCACAAAAAAATAGAGAATTATTATCAAGGTATTGATTCTGCAAATGATGATACTTTCAATTTGTTTAGAACATTTGCGAACAATATTAAATTAGTGCCATATCGTACAGAATGGATTGTATATGATTGGGAGTACAAACTTGCAGGGACTATTGATTTCGTAGATTATCAAAATGGAGAATATACAATTTATGATTGGAAACGAAGCGATAAAATCATAGCCAGTGGTATGCCTATAAAAATAAATAAATATGGAGAAAAAGGGAATTATCCTTTGGAACATATAGATAACTCACCTTATTATCATTATGCGTTACAGTTAAGTCTATATAAATTCATTTTAGAGAGAAATTATGGTATTAAAGTTGATAAATTAAGATTGGGTATCTTTCATCCTACATATAACAAACCATATCTTTTGGAAGTTCCATATCTTGAAAATGAGATTAATACTATTTTTAATTTGCGTTCTGAAGTTATATTTTAATTATGGAGTTATGGCGAAAATATTCTATATTATAACATTAGCTATATTACTTATATCTTGTAATTCTAATAATGGTAAGACAAAACAAGTTTCTACCATAGACAGCACTTTACAAGTAAGTGTTGATTCTATCCTGCAAAACAAACTATCCGAACTTGATGCTACAATAGGGCAAGTTATCATAATGGAAGTACAGACGGGAGAAATCAAGGCTTTTGTTGGTTCTGATTCTATTCTGCAAGAATCGGGATTAGTACGTACCGCTTCACTTTTGGCAGCGTTGGAAACAAAGACAGTTAAATTATCCGATACGATAGATGTTGATAATGGTATCTTAGCTATTGGTAAAGATACATTGTGCGACCATAATTGGCATAGGGGTGGATATGGAAAAATCACAGTGGAACAAGGCTTTGGAGTAGCATCCAATATCACCAATTACAAAATAGTAAAAAAAGTATTTGAGAATGAACAAGCCTTTTCGGAAGCACTTGCAAAGTATGGCTATCAAGTGAAAGACACAAGTCTTGTTTATAATCCTTTGGGATATGGCATTCTCACCACTCCATTACAGAACTTGACTTTCTTTAATTACATAGCTAAAAGTAAGACTGCCATAAAAGAAGCATTGGAATACGCTGTTTCTGACGGATTAGCCAAGCCTGCCCAATCCGATAAAGTTAAAGTAGCAGGAGCAACGGGAACAATCCAACTTTCAAATGGAGAATATGCCGTAGAATTTTGCGGTTACTTCCCTGCCGATAATCCGAAATACAATGTTATCGTTACCATTAATAAGACAGAATTACCTGCAAGTGGTGGACTGATGGCAGGTAGTGTGTTTAGGCAGATTGTTGATATTATGAATGAAAGACAATGAGAAGATTGCTATTTATCATTATTGGATTGCTTGGTTTTGTGGCTTGCAAAACAGACAAAACATCTGTTCCGCAAGAATTTGAGTGCTTTAATCAGCCACATATCTATATAAAGTACAAACAACCGATAAACGGATATACAGTAAAAGTAATGTGGCTGCAAGATGGTGAGGTAGGTAATGCTCTATTCTGTTTAGAGAAACAAGGAGTAGAATATTACTACTTTGCGGAGAAATGGACTGATAGGGTTCTGTATGATAAAGGCAACACATATCCGAACAACACAGTTATAGAGTTAGACTATACGGCTAAATTAGAGAACGAAGAATACCTTTCGGATAATTCTCCTTTCTTCTTTTCTGATGTTGATTTTGACGGAGAAGATGAGTTCATTATCAACCGCTATAAAAGTGGTTCAAGAGAATCAAATGCTTATGATGTGTACGATGTCAGCCCATACGGTTACTTTATACAGAAAACAGAAGCACCATTTACAGAGTTGGAAAACGGACAATGCAAGTTTGATTCAGAGAACAAGACCATTACTGTTTGCGGCTCTAATGGTTGGAACAACGCTATCAGGCATATCTACCAACTAAAAGACAGAAAATTTGAATTAGTACAATCAGAATAATTATTTTAAAATCAAACGAAATGAAAACATTTAGATTAATTGGAATGGCTTTATTAGCCGTAGTAATGTGTGTGAACTTTGCTTCTTGCAGTAGTGATGAAGAAGAAGATAGTAATACAACCATTGCACAACTTAAAGGGATATGGTTTAATGGAGAGAATGAGTCTTATCCTTATTTCATCGTTGAAGATGGGTATTGCTATTTTTCAGAGAACACTTCTGTTGTAACTGGAACAAACGGAGAAAAATACAAATACACGTTTGATTCTAAAACAAGCATTATGACTTGCTATCAATATGATTTTGAAGAAAGTAAATATTTCTCCCAAGCAGACTATTTCAAAGTAAAATCTATATCAGCAACAAAACTTACACTTGAAATATTGGATGATAATCAAGTAGAAGTTTATAAAACAATGAACTTTATAAAGAAATAAATCGTAATAGACAACAAATAGAAATAGTAAAAGCCAACCTACCCAATTACGGATAAGTTGGCTTTTTCAGTTCTAAACAAACATCTTATTAACTACAAAACTATGTGTTATACAACTGTATTCAAAATTACGCAATAGCCAAAATCAAAAACGAACCAAAATAGAATAAGAGCTTTAATCATACAGAAATACTTTTATGCCATATTCTAAAATATTGTCTATACATTCTATTTACATTATATAGAGTTGGTTATCTTTGCAACATAAAAGATTTAATCAATGGAACAATTACAAATAATTCAAAGCAAAATATATGAAATCAGAGGTCAGAAAGTAATGCTTGACCGTGATTTAGCAGAAATGTATGGAGTTCAAACGAAAGCGTTGAATCAAGCCGTAAAACGCAATATAGACCGTTTCCCCGAAGATTTTATGTTTCAACTGACAAGTGAGGAAACACAAAATTGGAGGTCACAATTTGTGACTTCCAATTCTATCAAGATGGGAGTTAGACGTAATCCGTATGCGTTCACTGAATTAGGGGTAGCCATGCTAAGTAGTGTATTGAACTCCAAAACAGCAATTCAGATTAATATGGGTATCATGCGTGCTTTTGTTGCAGTTCGTCAAATGGTGGCATTACCCAAGACAGACAAACTGACAGAGTTGCAGAACGAAGTAAAAGAGTTGAAAGACTACATAGAAGAAGTGTTTGCTGATTACAACGACATTAATGATGATACACGAATGCAGTTGGAACTCATTAATCAGACATTAGCAGAACTGCAAGCTAAAAAGAAATTGGAAGAAAAGCCACGCAGAAGAATCGGATTTATACAGCATGGTGAATAATCTGATTCTGCCAAGCACGAGATTTTATAAAAACTATGATACTTCCACGTAGGTAAAAAAGTGATTGGAGCAACTCCAATTATAAGATATAATTATTGCATAACAGTGCAACATTGACTAACTTTGCAACAAGAACGATTGTTTACCGCTGGTTTACCGATACGTTCTTAATAGAGTTCATTAACAGGTTTACGAACGCTTAGAAGGTCTTGTAGCTCAGTTGGTTACACACGATAAATCCGCAGGATTTGTCGTGCTCGGCAACAGACTCATAATCTGGAGGTCCCTGGTTCAAGCCCAGGCTGGTCCACGAAGAATATCAGGCAGTTAGCAGTTCGCTGACTGCCTTTTTTCTTTTCATGCGAAAACAATGCGAAAACAAAAGGTTTGAGTTTTATCTTTTTGAAGATTGAGTTTCTACTAATCTCCGTGATAGATTATTTAGCCCATTATAGAGTTGCAATAATAACTTCAATACAGGAGTAACAAAATTCGCAATGAAATTGAAAAAAACGCAATGAAATTGATTGATTCTTTAAAAAATATTTGTATTTTACACAATCTTAAGCGGAAATTAGTAATATTGCAAATTAAACATAAATAAATGGCTACAGAATGGAACGAAAAATCAACCGCATCAAAGTTGTCTTAGTTGAGCAAGGCAGAACAAATAAGTGGCTTGCTGAACGCGTCGGTAAGGATCCTGCTACCGTAAGTAAATGGTGTACTAATGCGGCACAACCAACAATAGAGATGTTAATGCAGATATCTAAGATACTTGATACTTCTCTCGATTCACTTGTTCGCTTCGAGGAATTACCAAAAATAGGAAAAGAATTATAACAACTGCACTTTATTTGAATCCTACAATTGTGTGACAATTCTCTGTAATTTACATCTAAAATTGTAACATTATGGCTATACTTACAGTATATACCGAACTACTTGATAATACATTAGATGGTGCGCGTATCATTGATATGGGTACTCAACGATCATGTGCTTGTTTCGTGTTACCTAAAGACAAGGTGGCTGAAGTTGGTTCCAAGCATAAGTGGATGAAACAGCACTCGTTCTATATACTTCTTGGTACGCATCCTAATACAGGAAAGCGTATTGGTTATGTTGGTGAAACAAATGATTTCACTCATCGCGTAATTGATCATAGGCAGAAAAAAGAGTATTGGGATACGGCACTTGTATTTATCTCTAAATCAAATGAAATTTACAAAAGTGAGGTGAAATATTTAGAGTATCTTGGATTGAGAGCAGCAAACGAAGCTGCCAACTATGAGATTGACAACACCAAGAAAGTTGAGAAGGAAACATTATCGCCACATAAGGAAAACGAGATGAACGCTTTTTTTGAAGATATTCTGTTTCTTACACGATTCTATGGTTGTAAGATTTTCGATAAACCCAAAGAAATCATAAAACCTATGAATTATCATGAGTTCCATTTGGATATGAATCAAATAGGTGTTCACGCTACGTTACATTATTATCCTGATACAGATGAGTACTACTTGAAAGCAGGTAGCAAGATTCTGTCCAAAGATTTGTCTAGTATGCCTAAGGAAATTGGTATAATGCGCGAGGATTTCCGAAATAATAAGAAAGCATGCCAGGATGAAGGGAATCTTCTTACGCTATTACAAGACGTAAATGTAACAACTAAAAAACATTCTCCATCAGGTGCAGCTAGTTTTTGTACAGCCACAGCCATGCAAGGAACAACTGCATGGGTTGATAATAATAACAAAACATTTGGGGAGGTTTTTCCAAAAGAAAAATAATATGGATATTCAAAAGATAAAAAGAATTATACATACACTTGTAGAGAAGTACGAAGCAAATCGTGATTTCTACAGAACCTCTAAATTCAACGAGACTCAGGTTAGAAATGAATTCCTTGATCCTTTGTTTGAGAGCCTTGGTTGGGATATTCGTAATATATCAGGTAAAAGTACAAATGAACGTGAAGTGCTTTTGGAGGAATCACTTAAGGCTGATGCTGTTACCCATTCAAAGAAACCTGACTATACTTTTCGTCTATTTGGGGAACGCAAGTTTTTTTTAGAGGCAAAGAAGCCATGTGTAGATATTAGCACAGATGATAATCCGGCCAAGCAGGTTAGACGTTATGGATATACGGCTAACCTTAAAATTTCTGTGTTATCTAACTTTGAAGATTTATATATCTATGATACTTCATACAAAGTTGAGGATGAAGATACTCTGACAAAAGCTCGTATCAAAGCATATCACTATACTGATTATGAAAATGTAGCAGATGAACTTCTTCAATTATTAGGGAAAGAATCTGTATATACAGGGCATTTTGAAGAAGTGTGGAATAACATTGAATTGAATGTCGTACATCAGTCAGTGGACTCACTATTCTTGGATCAGATAAATCAATGGCGTTTGATGCTTGGCAAACAGATTCTTTCTTATGATTCTAATTTAGATATTGATTATCTAGGAGATATAGTTCAAAGCTATATTAACAAGATACTCTTTCTTCGCGTTTGTGAGGATAGAAATATCGAAACCTATCAACGTCTGCTTACTATTGCTGATCATAATAGCCATAAAGAGCTTGTAGCAAAGTTTAAGGATGCGGATAATAAGTATAATTCGGGTTTATTTGAGGAACTTATTTCAGAAGAGGTAATTGGGAATATTAGTTCCTCGTTTTGGACAATAATCCGACAGCTTTATTTTCCTGAAAGCCCATACTCGTTTACAGTACTTTCATCCGATATTCTTGGGCGCATTTATGAAATATTTATTGCTGAGAGATTGGCTATAGTTGATGGCGAACTTAAGATTGTGAAGAAACCTGAAAATATGGAACGCGATATTGTTACTACACCAAACTTTGTAGTACGTGAAATATTGCGTCAAACTGCAGTTGAAATCATCAAAAATAAAACTGCAAACGAAATCAATAATTTAAAATGTGCAGATATAGCATGTGGTTCAGGGGCATTTTTGTTAGAGTTGTATCAGGTACTCCATGACTCATTAGTTGACTATTATATTGAAAATGATTGTAGTAAACTTATTCAGACTAGTATTGGTACTTATAAGTTGCCATATGAAATGAAACGCAATCTATTGGTTAACTGTATTTATGGTGTTGATAAAGACTTTAATGCGGTAGAAGCATGTAAATTTGGATTGCTACTCAAATTGCTCGAAGATGAGGATGTGAACTCTTTATCTTCATTTCATCCGATATTACCAGACCTTACAAATAATATTTTCTATGGTAATAGTCTTTTAAGTACAGTTGATGTACCTTCTAATGATGTTTTTGAAATTAATCCATTTGATTTTGGTGGTAGAGCCTTTGACCTAATTATTGGTAATCCTCCATATATGAAAACTGAAGATATCAAGGCGTTTACCCCTAAAGAAAAGATTCTTTATGAAAAAAGGAATAGATATAAGACTGCATATAAGCAATATGATAAGTATTTCCTTTTTATAGAACGAGCTTTGAATCTTTTGAAACCTGATGGTTATTTAGGATACATAGTTCCAAGTAAATTTATGAAGGTTGGAGCAGCAAAGGAACTTCGTAACCTTATTGCCAATAATGCTTATCTCAAAGCCATGACCTCATTTGGGGCACATCAAGTATTTGCAGACAAATCAAATTATACTTGTATTATGGTCTTGGAGAAGAATAAACATGAAACTTTTAAATATTCAGAAGTAAGCGATTTTATTGGCTGGAGAGTAAGGGATGTAAATGCTTATAAGTTCTGCGAACGCCCGTCGATTACAATTAATGATGATACTTGGGTATTGTGTACAGACGAACATTTGCCTTTATTAAAGAAGGTAACTACACATGCGAAACCACTTGGGGATATTGTTGGCGGTGATTATATTTTCAATGGAATCCAGACAAGTGCGAATAAGATTTATGTATTTGTCCCAAAATCAGAAACACGAACGACCTATACCTTTAAGGCTTTTGACGGTAATGAATATGAAGTAGAAAAGGCTGTAACAAAGCCATATTTCAAAACAGTTCAAGGCTCAGATGCAATGAACACTTATCGTACGTTTAAACCCAATGCTCGTGTAATTTTTCCATATAATAGGGATAATAATGGACATCTACAATTGATTCCTCTCACAATTATTCAAAGACGCTATCCTCTATTATATGGATTCTTAATGGCTGCAAAGCCTGAACTTAATAAGGCATCCAGGGATATTCAACCTAAACCAATTAATACAGATGAATGGTATCGTTACGGAAGACACCAAAGCTTAGAGGCGTGTGAAATAAAAGAAAAGATGATTGTGGGAGTGTTAGCTCAATCTGATAAATATTCCATAGACAACAATGGAACTTTAGTGTCATCTGGTGGTACGGCTGGTTATTGTTTGGTTAGTGTTCCTTCTGATAGTATGTATTCAATCTACTATATACAAGCTATCTTAGGTTCAATACAAGGAGAATGGCTTGCCTCACTTTATGGTGAGATATTCCGTGGTGGTTACATCGCTCGTGGTACTAAGGTATTGAAACAAATACCAATCAGAGAAATTGATTTTACAAATCAAAATGAACGAAATACTCACGATGATATTGTCGATCGTCAAAAGAAACTCATTGAGTTAGGTGATAATATAAATAAGGCAGCGAAAAAACGGAGAAGCCTTATACCATTACAACGTCAATTTGATTTACTAAAAGAGGAACAGCAGAAAGTCATTAATATGCTTTATGGCATGACGGATGATGAAGTATCATTAATTCCTAAGATAAAAGAACTCTATGCAGCTGATTGAAAATGCAACTGACCAGAAACTGAGAGGTGCTTATTATACTCCTCCAGTAATAGCCAAATTTATCCTACAATGGGGAATTAATGGCAATAATGATTTGAACATACTTGAACCTAGTTGTGGTGACGGTGTGTTCTTAGAGTGTATTAGTAAGAATAAAATACTCTATAATAGTGTTACTGCAGTTGAATACGAAGTGGGAGAAGCAGAGAAAGCTCGAGCAATACCTTTGCATGATTCAGAGGTAATCAATGAAGACTTTCATCGTTTCTGTCTTGATACTGATAAACGCTTTAACTTAGTTGTTGGAAATCCTCCGTTTATTCGTTACCAATATTATGATGCTGAGCAACAAAAGTTAGCAGATGAAATATTCAAACGTTCTAAGTTGAAGAGAACAAAATTAACCAATGCTTGGGTTACGTTTGTAGTAGGATGTAGTCAGTTGTTGACCGAAACAGGTAAGATGGGTTTTGTCATTCCATCCGAACTCCTTATGGTTAAATATGCTCAGCAATTGCGTCAATATCTTGCAAAGAGCTTTAACAAGATAAATATCATTTCTTTTGAGAATCTTGTTTTTGAAGAAATCCAGCAAGAGGTTGTTTTGTTATTATGTGAAAAAAATGGTACTGACGAACATTTGATTGAACACATTGAGGTAAAGGATGCTGATAGCTTACTTACTCTTGATCCACGCAGATTAAAATTTCCTACCAAGAAAATAGATTTCCATACAGATAAGTGGACGTACTATTTCCTTGAAAAGGAAGAGCTCGATCTGCTGGAGAAAGTAAAGCATAATATGCCTTCTATTTCTACTTATGCAAATGTAGAGGTTGGAATTACTACAGGCGCCAACGATTACTTTACAGTACCCAAGTCTGTAGTAACTCTCTACAATCTAGAGGAATATGCAAAACCTATGGTCGGCAGAAGCGTACAGGTGAATAGTCTGTGTTTTACGAAAAAAGATTGGCTAGCAAATGTAGAATTAGGTGCGAAAGCGCATTTGCTTGTCTTTCCTTCTGGAGTAAAAGAGAATGGCAATGATGGCGTAAAAGCTTATATTAACAATGGAGAAAAAGAAGGTATAAACAAAGGTTACAAGACAGGAATACGTGATGAATGGTACATAATTCCATCCATTAAGCTTTCGGATGCACTTTTTCTCCGCCGTAACAATCAATATCCAAAATTCGTACTGAATGAGGCTAAGGCTTACACAACTGATACTATGCATCGAGTTTTCATTAAAGAAGGTGTGAACAAGAAAGCATTCGTAGCAAGTTATTATAACTCTTTATCATTTACTTTTGCAGAGATTCTTGGTCGTAACTTTGGTGGTGGTTGTTTAGAACTCATGCCAAGTGAAGTCGGTGACATCTATATGCCTTATCGCGTTGAGAACGAGACGTTGTTTGCAGAGATTGACAGAATGTTACGCCATAAAAGAACCGCAGACGAAATACTTGATTATACTGATAGAGTAATACTTCATGAGGGTATGGGGCTTAGTATGAAAGAAGTACAAACAGCTCGTTCTATCTGGCATAAGATTATGGGCAGACGTTTAAGCCGTGAGACTCTCGAAAAGAAAAAAGAAGTTAATGTTGAGAAAAAAGCAAAATTCACTCACCTTGATTTCCTTGATCTATTCGAGCAGTATCAAGACAATAATATTGTTGAGAACAGTATTACCCATGAGACTATGAGTGAATACGTTGCATCATCTTGCAAATATTTCATTGACGAATCTAAGAATGTACTCATCAGCCTTGTTAAGAAAGATAATTTCAAACAATATCTTGATAAATCTGCCAAGATTTATTATACAGGTAAGAAATTTCCGTCAAAAGTTGCTCTCAACAAGTTGTACTATTTTATGCCTTACTTAAAAGGTAAGGGAATTCGTGACTTGTACTTGATAAAAATTGCTAGAGTAGGCACACGTAAGGAAGGGCAATTAGGTGAAAATAAGGATGACTTGCGTTTAGTTTTTGAAATAGAGTATGTCACTCAAGTATTTGATGATTATCAGTTAATAGATCTGAAGATATGGAGAACTTTTACAGATACCACAATGGAAAGGATTATGAATTTGTTAAATTCCAATGAGCTAAAAAATCTCGTTTAAGAAAATGAGAAAAAGAATATTAAGATTAAATTCTCTCTTTAGTATAAAACTCTCAAATGCAGAAAATCTTTTTGGTTAAATTTTATCTTTATTGACTTAGACATGGTTAGGTAGATAGTTTAGATGAACTGATGAATTACTGTAAATTTTGAATAGTTATGAGCTAAAAATAGTATCAGGTTGAAGTGTATGAAAATGCATTCAGAAATTATTTTACTATTAGCTAAAGGTTGCGTTAAAGCGAATTCGAAAAGATATGTTTTTGGAAGAGGCTAATATTTAGCAATGAATTAAAATTAATGATTTGAGATAATAAAAATATAAGCAAGAAATTTATAAAGATATGAAAGTAGCAATAATACAAATATCTGATATTCATATATCTGGAGCTAAGGATTTTATAATATCTCGCATGAAACATATAGCAAAATCTGCAAGACCCGTAACTGGTTCTTGTGATAGAATTATTATGACTATTGCCGGAGATATAGCGGACAAAGGTAAACATGAAGAATATGTGGTGGCACTTTCCTTTTTAAAACAATTGGAAAATGAGATACTACAAAATAACGATAACGTAAAAAATATTGACTATATTATAGTTCCAGGGAATCATGATTGTACTTTATCGGATAATGAACCTGTACGAGATGCTCTTATTTCGAGTGCATTAAGAAATACAAAATCTGTCCCCAAAGAGATAAGTTCTATATTGTTGCAAGCACAGCAAAACTACTGGGATTTTTCAGAGAAACTTACAGGACGAAAAGTAAAAGATTGTGTTAGTTATGAAATAACACTTAAACTTGATGATGAATGTACAATAACCTTTTTGTGCTATAATACCAGTCTTTGTACAAGGATAAATGAGTTGGTTGGTGGATTAATGATACCTGAAGACAAATTCTTGCAACCCTCTGTTGATAGTCAAAATAATATCATTATATCTATATTTCATCATAACTCAGGTTGGCTATCTCCTAGTACGAATAACAAAAAATTATTCGAAAAACATATTTTTGAGACATCTAATATTGTTATATGTGGTCATGAGCATGACAGAAAAGAAAGATTAGAAAGCGGTCTACAAGGAGATGAGCAACTTGTTTATCTTGAAGGTGCTGCTTTTCAGTATGGCTCTTCATCAGAATATTATATTAATGTTATAGACACAGAAACTTTAGAATGTGAAAAGCATACACTGAAATATCAAAACTATACACAACCAGATCTGTGTATGTATAAAGATTCAATTGAATCATTTGTTATACACAATAGAGTCCGAGGACTACAGTTACGTAAAGACTTTGAAGATAAGTTACAAAAGTTACCAATTAAGATTACTCACCCCATTGCAGGTGATTTACGTTTAAGCGATTGTTATGTTTTTCCTGATTTAGAACCAGAAGTAAACAAAGATAATGAGTATGGGGTATATATTGATTCTGAAAATTTGGTTAAAAACAGGGATAAGGATACAAGGATTTATATATTAGAAGGTGCATCACGTTGTGGTAAATCTTCATTATTAAAAATGTGCTATTTATGTATGTTGAAATCAGGTGTATACCCTATAATATTGAAAGGTAGCGAGATAACAAATTCGAAATTTTTTAATGACTTGTTAGAGAAAACCTATAAACAGCAATATAATACAAAATCTCGATCATATGACTTTTATAAACAATTGGATCGAAATAAGAAAGTGTTGTTTATTGATAGTCTTAATCGTTCTTCTCTTAATAGAGAAGGCATCCAAGCCATATATACCAATTCATTGAGTCAGTTTGAAACTATCGTGGTGACGGCAGACGAAAGATTAAAAATGTCACAAATATTACCAAATACAAAACAAAGAGATATGTATCGACAATACCGAATATTAAGTTTAGGTAGCGTCAAACGTAATCTATTAATAGAAAAATGGCAAAGACTGGGTACTAATTATGAAACACTTGATGAGCGAACATTGGAACAAGAAGTAAAGGAAATATTCGATACAGTCAGTTCAATTCTTGGAGAACAATTTTTGCCATCATACCCATTCTATCTCTTGTCTTTGTTGCAGAACTTAAACCAGGCTGCAAAAAGACAAGAGGTTCATCAGACATATTATGCATATTGTTATAAGTCTTTACTAATATCCTCTTTAGATTCGGTTAAAATAGAACCTGAAAAACAGAAACAACTATTGGCTTTCTTGGCATATATCGCATATATACTATTTGATAAAGATGAAATGAATTATACATTCACTTCTGATGAATTTGAAAAGGTTTTTTGGGAATATAAGAAAACCTTTGTTTTCCTTTATACATCTCCCGAATCTTGTAAGAAAGATTTGATAAATGCAACAATATTAGAGGAAGATGATGGTTGTATTACATTCTCTAGTAAATATATATATTATTATCTTGCAGCAGAAAAATTAGCAGAATATATCAGCAGGGATGTTAAAGTACAAGATAAGGTAGAAAGGATGTGTCTTAACTTGCACAATGAGGAATATGCTCATATTCTTATTTTTCTTGTATATCATACAAGAGACTATAGTTTAATTGACAACCTTCTTATAGCCAGTACTATCCCATTAGAGTATTTACAACCGGCAACGCTCTCAAGTAATGACGGATTGTTTTCTGATGTGAATGGGATTATCGAGAATGTAAGGCAAAAGGTTATGATTCAAGATGAAGATCCTAAAAAGAAACGTCTTGAAAAACTACAAAAAGCAGAAGTGGCTGAACGAAAGGCAGAGAAAGAAGAAGCCAATCGTGATATAGTACAAGAACTCCAAGAAATCGAGAAGAATCCCAAATTAATGGAATTGCTCATGGCAATGCGTTCAATTAAAATTATTGGACAGATAGTCAAGAACGAAAGTTCTAACCTTGAGAAAGAAAAAATTCAAGAACTATTGATACAAACTTATTCTACTAGTTTCCGTATTATTAGTTCTTTTGCTTCTATGATACAGGAAGAAACTGATGACATGGTTAAATCTATTATAGATGAAATAAACTCTAATGGCAAAAAAATTGACTATTATTCCTTGCGAGAAAAAGTAAGCAAAATGGTTGGATATTTCGTATACAAATTTTGCTTATATAACTTTTCTAATCTTACTCATTCTGTTGGGACAAAAAATCTAGATGAGATATATGATGGAGTGGCAGAAAAAATAGGAACACCAGCTGCGCGTTTAGTTTCTTTTACCATAAAATCTTATTATGGGAAAAAGCTTAATATAAATGAATTGCGTAATTTATATCGTGAGTTTGATGGAAATCCTGTTGCACAACAAATTCTTAGAGCAAGGGCATTGCATTATGTATATCATAATTCGGTTGAGAGAAGCGAGAAACAAAAAATTGGGCAAATCTGTGGTTTAAAATTAATTGATAAAGCTGATCCAAATAAAGATAAGAGATAATCTATAAAAACAGAACATTTATGTTTTATACAGAATAACTAATATTTCCAGTTGGATAGTAATTTTATTTGCAGGGAATTTGTGAGAGAAAGATTAAATAAGAGTAATTTATTTAACAAAAAATTTTTCATGTTATTTTATTGGTAAGCAAAAATGAGTTTATAATACAATAGGGGCAGGAATTGTCCAATTGTAGGGAACGTAAATAGAACTGTGTCAATCCTTTAATTGTTCGCTGCTGAGGCCTGACATCACTTTAAAAAAACTTTGATTATCAGATATTTATCCGAAAGTAAAATTATAGATAATTAGACTTGTTTTGGATTGACACAGTTTGAATTACGGTCTCCTATTGTATTATAATTACCCTGCACATAACATTTCATCTGATACATACACAATTATTCCCAATACTACCGTATAAACGAATAAAAATATCACCAAGACTTTCATCCAGAAATCTGAAAACCAGATACCTTCATTTCGTTTGAGAATTTTGCGTATATTAGATTCATGGTCTGTTAACATTTTCGTCTGTTCGGAACGATGATTCTCCAACATGGTTTCCCATGTTTTGACAGACTGGTTTAGGAGTTGTTGGAGTTGGGCAAAATGTTCAGATTTTATAGTTGCTCTAAATTCTGTATTTTGCTCGGCTTTTAAAATAGAATTGTAAATGCCATTGACAATGTTATTGGAGTTACTAATAGCCTTCTTCAACACCACTGAAGCATTACCCTCGGCTTTAATGGCATCCTGAAGGTCTTGCTGAATTTTCAACAAAGTCTCTTTTATTTCACATATTTCTTTGAGCCTCTTATCGACATCCAGTTTCTCTGTTTCTATTTCATGGCTGATTTCAGCTTTTTTCAACATATCATCAACGTTTATTGATGGTGTGATTTTTGATTTTCTAATTCCCATGATTCATATTTCTTGATTGTTAGCTTATCTGTGAAGTCCTTTCTTACGTTTGCACATACATTTTGCCATTCTTGCACAGCGACGTGCCCATTCAAGTTCATCCTCGTCCTTATCTCTTCCCCAACCACCTGTGTCAGAGCCACCTCCCCCACTTGATGCCGCCATACTTGTAGCAGCATCCAAATATCCGGCAAAAAGCAAAAGAGCCGTGTGCTGTATCTCTTCAATCTTTGCAAATGGATGGGCATCCTCCAAAGAACAATCTTGACGGATGATATTGTCTGCGGCTTCGGGTATCTCTACATGGAATTTGTGATATTCGTCTGTCATTATATCATAATGTTTCATAACCGGCTGTGAAATAGTTGAAGGTTGTATAATAGGAGTCCTGTCAGTTGTCCGTGTTTGTCGGGAAGTAGGCTCTTTCGATTCAAATTTCCTTTTCTGCGAATGAAGTTTTGCCCAAGTAGTCTCTATTTTTGAAGGGGTCAGGTTTCTCCCGATACCCAACACGGACGACTTATAGATGGAGTTACCACGCTTAATGGAATAGCCATAAACTCCGCCTCCATCTTTTTCTTGCAAATGCACTTTATAGCCTCGTTTTTTCAGTTCTGTTTCGTACTGCTGCCAGCTGAATTTTTTCATAGAGCGAAGTACCTCTATACAGATGTTTGAAATTTCCTGCCTACGGTGTATGCCTATTTCTTCAGACTGTATCCAGCCTCGTTTCTCGTTGATGATGTTCGCAGCCAGAACAGCCCTTTCGCCAATCTTATGACTATCATTGATTTTTCCGTCCATATCCACACGGTTGGCATCAATGTGTAGGTGAAGAATGCCACTTTTGGAATCCCGGTGCAGAGCTACTATGTATTGAGAGTTCTTGAGGTTGGTATGTTGTGAAGAAGTCCTCTTGGTCTTACCAGAGAGATCTATGGAATCAAATACGCGGATGAACTCATTTGACAAACGTAACCAATCGTCCATTGTCCATCCCTGGCTTTCTTCCTCGGATGGGGAAATTTCAATTCTTATCACGTTCCTGCCAAGCGGTCTGCCCTTATTGATTTTCTCAGCATATTTTTTTTGAACAAGCATCATTCGCCCATACATTGCTTCAGGAGAAATATTATCTGGAAGGAGATTGGCTTTTACTATATCCGCTTTCTCTTTGTTGACGGAATATCTTATGGCATTCGCTCCATGTGATATGGTAGAGGCCTTTGCTATCATAATGGGTAAGTAAATTATTCGGTAAGGTAATTTTCTATCTGGTTCCAGCGATTAATTAGTTGCATTGCTGCTATCATCCATTGTTCCACAAACCTGGTATCACTAAAATACATGGCTCGTTTATCTGCTTGTATGGACTTAACGGCTGCTGCAATACGGATAAGGTCACCCCTTGCATCTGCCAAACTACATAG
>OHBM01001153.1_pt1 | contig 19967 bp, 9 predicted proteins | sample 1577251 | NCBI WGS metagenome assembly OHBM01 (sample SAMEA3541557, study PRJEB24748) | human gut metagenome | biome: human gut; feature: human-associated habitat; material: faeces | place: China | collected 2012 | reverse complement strand
ATACTTCTCCTGTTTTTGTTTGTTTACAAAGAGTATATTATGAAATATAAAAAAACGGTGTAATGATCCGGTGTGCTGTATTAAGATTGCATTAAGACGGCTCATTCTTTAAAAAAACAGTGCAGAGTATAGCAAACGGCACAGACAAAGACGGATCGGTTGTAACCGTTGTGCGGCTTGAAACAAAGCTCAGAGCCACTCTCACAGAACAGCAAAAGGCTCCGTTCGAGCAAATTAAAAAACGGATGCAGAAATTACGACCGGCATGAGCTGCAAGCGTTCACAAACGGATTTCGATTTGCATCGCGGCTGATGATGGAAGTGTACGGGTCGACACCTGAATTAGAACCGTAACAAAGTAAGATAATCGGAAACGGGATCGCACGATTCTGTTTCGAAAATATATACTGCAACAGGCAGAGGATCTCACCGTCCTTTGCCTGTTTTCTTTTTGCGGATTGCCTCCGGGATTTTGAACATTTTGTAAATTCTCAATTTTTAAGGTGTTAGATGCCAAGCTGCCGGAGTTGGAAAAGCAAATACAAAATTTGCAGCAGGCGGCAAGCGATTCTTACACCCGAAATCCTGCACATCTTCGTTTCGAAGATAGTCATTCACGAAAGGCGTGAACGGTTCAAGCAAAACACCGAACAGCAGATTGATATTTATTTCCGTTACATCGGCAATGTCGCCGAAATGTAAAGAGCATAAAAAAGGCGAAAGACAGGCGGTGCATATGCACTACCTGCCCTTCGGCGCCCGATTAAACAAAGGTATCCTTATGGTAACCCAGTTAACATCGGGGTTTCACGGGCTACATCTATTTTGTAGCTCTTTTATGTGACTGCGCGACGAAATCGCACAATGCGTTTCTTTCCTTATAACAAGCACTTTTCGGCTCATTGCATATATCTATTCGTCTTTCATATTTGTCGGGACGAAATAGCACAATCACAGATCCCTTGCGCTTTTATGATTATACCATATTTAGGAAAGCTATACAAGCTCTTTGTATATAAAAAGCCGGCAGTTTTGTAGGTTTGTCAATGATGTGTTACAAAAATCAAAAAACTTCGCCGAAGGATAAAAAGGAATACAAATAATCGGCAGGAGATTTCCAGTTAAGAGGGCGTATAGGGAAATTATTGTACTTTCTGTTGTGAACAGCAAGTTGCTTTTTAAAGTCATCAAAAGAGTAAAATGAATGAGTAGCATAGAAGTATTCGTTATCTTTGCGATGTGAACGCTCTACCTTACCGTTGTGTCTGGGAGTGTACGGTTTTATCAGCTTGTGCTTTATGCCACACTGTTTGAGGCGCGCCTCAAACAGTGTGGGTGTCGGCTTTTCGGTATTGCCTAAGCTTTTAGTAAATTCCGAGCCGTTGTCGGTTTGAACACATTGTATCTTAAAAGGAAATTTTTTTATAAGGTGTTCAAGAAAAATGGCAGAGGAATATGTGCTGTGTTCCTCAAATGCTTCCAAATACCTAAAGCGTGAATACTCATCTATTGCGGTATATTGGTAAAATTTCTTGCCCTTTGCATCACCTACCATACACACCTCCGGTACAAATTTAACATCTATTTGAACTCTTTGACCGGGAAATTGCATTTGTTCATATTGTTTTGCCACATACTTTGGGTTTGGCGGTTTAACAGCCATTTGACCTTGTCTGCGTAAAATGCGATATAAGCCCGTCACCGAGCGAGTATATCCTCTTTGGCGCAGCTTTACCCAAAAAACCACCAATCCGGCGTTCATATTACGCTTTCGCATATCTGCAATTAGTTTTAATTCCTCTGCCGTATGTTCATTAGGGTGATGGTGCGGTCGGTGCGGTTTGTCTGCTAATGATTGCAGCGCGGGGATTAAGCCGAACAGGCTTGATACTCAGCCGATTTCGGTGTTTATTACGGAGTTAATTCTATTCACGGTGCTGTCGTCACGGCGGTCGGTCACATATACCGTTTTGACAGCGGTGGAGGAAAGCACCGAATAAAATTCGCGGAAAATTTCGGGCAGCGAATGGTTTTTGCAATTCACCTTCACGGCTGACGGCAGGTGCGTGTCGGAAATGAGTCTTAAAATACTTTTATCACCGAAAAGCTCGCCGACAAAAAGCCGAGCAGCTTCCTTTTCCGCCTTTTCGGAGACAAAAAGCGTATCTGCACGGATTATGAGATTTATGCTTTCGTTCTCATGAGCGGCGATGCCGGGCGAAAAAACAAGCTTGGAGGATAACGGCATATCCTGCTGAATTTTAATTATATCAAGGTAGGAGCAGAGTATTCCCGCTGTATTTCCCGATACGAAGGCGTCGGTCGGCTTATCGTTTTTCTTTAAAATCCCGCTTTCCGCCATTTTCCCGAGCCGTTCGGCAGCCTGCCGAAAAGGCGCTTCCGACAGGCTGCCGCTGCCTATATCATCCGCTGCGCCGCCGCAGGAAAGATAAAGCGGAGCTATTATTCCCCAGTAAAGGCTTTCGTTATCGCCGCAGAGCATCGGGCTTTCCTTTACAAAATCCGATGAAACCGCCTGATCTAAGCGGCAGGGAACATCGGCATTTTCACGCAGATAGGGCAGCTTGTCAAGCCAAATACCGTCGGTTTCCAAAAACAGCGGCAGACCGATTACCTTGCCGTTATAAAGAAAAAGCAGTTCTTTAATAAAATTATCGGTATTTACAAAGCCGTCAAGCGCCGCAAGGTTCTTTGCCGATTCATCGCTCATGCGGTCGGCAATTAAAATATCGGCGTCGCTTTCGTTTTCGGCAAAGCCGATATTTATATCGGGATAAACCGAATTAAAGCTGCGGGCGGCTCTTTCTATTGCGCTGCGATAATATGAATCGCAGTATATTTTAAGCGATGCGCTTACTGCTTTTTCGCTGCCGGTGCATATTCCGCTGCCGTCTGTGCCCTTACAGCCGCAGGAAAGCAGCAAAAGGGCAGGTAAAATGCAGGCAAGAGCTTTTTTTACGGCAGGGAAAAGCTTAAACACTGTTTTTTCCTCCGCTTTTTCTGTATGCAATCGGTTGGACGCCGGTTTTCTCCTTGAATATTCTGCTGAAATATTTTGTATTGTCAAAGCCGACCATATCGCTTATTCTGCCGACGGAAAAGCCTGTGCTCACAAGCAGCTGCTTTGCGCGGTCAATACGGATATCAAGCAGATAATCACTGTAGTTTTTGCCTGTTTTCTGCTTAAAAACACGGCTTATATAGCTTGAGTTAGAGTAAAATTTTTCGCCCAGAGAGGAAAGCGTTATATTCTGCGCGTAGTTTTCTTCAAGATATTTTACAATTTTCTGAACAAGCTGTGAGGAATTGTGGTTCTCATATTCCTCAAACGACGCGTCAATATATTCGTTAAGCGCCGTAAATATCAGGTCTGCGCCGTTTCCCGCTTCAAATTCCGGTGACGGCACCGAAAGTGCGGACAACTGCTCGCGGCACGCCCGTGTGAGCGCGTCGGAAAGCTTTCGGCTTACCTCATAAACCGCGGCCTTATCGGTTTCGGATTTTAAGCCCTCAAATATATTTTTTAATATTTCGCGGCATTTTAGGGAATTCTTTTCCTCGATTGCCTGCGTAAGCTTAAGCTCACTGCCGAGCGGATAGGCAAGCGGTCGGCTGCCTGAAAGCTTTTGCTTTATGCGGTTTAGGGTATCACGCAGCTCGTCAGGCGATACCGGCTTTAAAAGGAAATCGAAAACGCCGATTTTTATTGCCTGCTTTGCAAATTCAAATTCATCATAGCCTGTGAGAATAACCGTCTCTGCCGACGGCAGGTCTTTTTTTATTTCGGACGCCAGCGTTATGCCGTCGCAAAAAGGCATTTTCAAATCGGTTATTATAATATCGGGCTTGAGCGACAGAATAAGCGGCAGCGCGTCGCGACCGTTTTCCGCTTCACCTGTAATTGTAAAGCCGTTGCTTTCCCAGTCGAAAAGCTTTTTCATGCCGTTTCTTATAATGCTTTCATCGTCCACAAGAAATACCGTCAGCTTTCTTTCGGGCATAAATTTCAGTCCTCCTTTTTAGGCTTTTTAAATTGATAGACCGCGCTTGAATCAAGGGACGCGGGAATCGTGAAGGAAACCGACATTCCCTCGTTTTCACGGCTTTGTATTATAAGACCGCGGTTATCCGAGAAATACAGCCGCAGCCGCTCATTAACATTGTAAAGCCCGATTCCGTGCTCGGCGGGCATATCGCGGCGGCTGAGCTTTTCGGCAAGCCTGTCAAGCTCGTCGATTGTCATTCCTCTGCCGTTATCCGCTACGGTGAAGCTTATATCCCGTCCCTCTTTTTTGATTGTTACGGAAATTACAAGCTTGTGCGAAATATCCTTAAAGCCGTGTGAAAAGCAGTTTTCGAGTATCGGCTGCAAAAGAATTTTAGGCATATAGCAGCTGAGCGCCTCTTCGTCGGTATCGTAAACGATTTCAAGCTTTTCCTGCAGCCGCAGCTGCTGCAGCGATAGATAATTCTTTATCTGCGAAAGCTCCTCCTTAACGGTTACGGGCTTATCGCTGTTGCGGATGTGATACCTGAAAAGGGCAGACAGATTGAGCAGTGCCTCGGCAATGTCGTTTTTATCGTCGAGCACCGCCATCATTCTTATAGTGTCCAGCGAATTATAAAGAAAATGCGGATTTATCTGACTTTGCAGCATTCGGTATTTAGCCTCGGTCTCGCGTTTTTCCGATTCGGAAACGGCATATATGAGGTTGTTGAGCTCGCCCGCCAGACTGTTGAAATTATCGAAAAGGTCGCCGAATTCATCCTTTCGTTTCTGTGAAATGCGGGTTTCAAGGTCGCCGCCGCTTAACTGCTTCATGGAAAACTGAAGCACCTTTATGGGTCTTGTGAAATAGAACGATACCGCGGCGGTTATGATTATTATGACCGCGGCGCATATAAGGCTTAAGGTCACAAGGCGATTAAGCAGTGTCTGCGCGCTTGCGGTGATGAAATTATAGGGCACTGCCGCCACAACCGACCAGCCCGTATTCGCAACGGCGCTGCTTACAGGCAGATATTCTTTCCCGTTTATTTCGGTTTTTCCGTGCGATTTCATATTGCTTAAAAGTGATTTGGATATGCCGTCAGATGAATCCGTGGTGTAAACCGGCTTATTCTCGCTGTCAAAAATATAAAGGATAGTACCCTTGCCGAAATTGCTCGCCGCGCATATATCTGCAAATGCCGAAACCGGGCATTCCGAAATCACATAGCCGGTATACATATTAAGCCCCGTGCTGTTTTCAAAGGAAACATCAAGATGTCTGCAGGCAACCGAGAAAACGCGGGCATCGGCGGAGAATTCATAGCTTGAGGTTCTCACGGGCAGAAGCACCGTGTCCCCCGTTGAGCTTCTGAGCGGTGCGTAATAATCCTCGTCTATCGAAAAGGCGGGGCGGTCGAACTTGCCGTCGGTATAGGATATCGACTCTCCGTCAAGCGAGGTCACTATCAGCGAATACATATCCTCATTTGTGCGGGCTACCAGCTCAAGCGCCTCACGCGCCCGCTGCTCAAGAAGCGCCACGGCGGCGGGGTCTGTTTCAAATTCGGTGAATTTGTTGCGAAGATATTCTGGCACGGCGGCGGTATTGTCTACCATGCGGGTTGTCTGGTCAACGCGCGATATAAATTCCGAAAAAATCATCGCTATCTGCTTTGTCATTTGGGTATAGGTCTCCGACGCCTCGTTTTCAAGCGCGGTATTGCTTGAACGAACCGTGAAAAATCCGAAAATTATTATAGGTATCAAAACCGCTGTCAAAAATACCGACAAAAGCTTTGTCCTTATAGTGACCTTCCCCGAAAAGCTATGATTTCTCATATTCACCTCTTGAACGAATCAATTTCGTTCATTATAACGATAAATTGTTAACGTAATGTTAACAAAGCTGATATTTTACGCCGCCGAAGTCCTTTATTCGAAAGTAGTAAAAAAAAGTAACCATAATGTAAAAAAATTGTGACGACAGTTTATTGTGCTTAATGTATAATAATAATAACGAAATAAAAGGGATGTGTGTTATTTTGACTAACGGAATCATCGGCTTGAGGAAGAGAATAACGGCGACAGTCTTAAGCTTGGTTATTGCCTTCGGCTCACTGCCCGTTATTTCTGCTTTTGCGGAATCCGATGAAGCTTTCAAGGGCTTTTCCTACTGGAGTGTTTCCGGCGGCGAGCTTTCCGCTGTTTCGGGAATAAGCGGCTACGGTGCCGGTATCTCCCAAAATTCGGGAAAGGCGGCAAAGCTTACTTCGGAGCTTATATCGGTGAAGTCCGGCAGGAAATACAAGGCCGGAGTTTCTGTTTCCTCGTCCGCCGCAAACGCGGATGCCGAGCTGACGGTAGCTTTCTTCGGTGACGAAGAGGGCGAAAACGCCGTCGGTGAGACATTAAGCCTTGAAAAAAGCAGCCCGACAGCCGATTTCGGCGAAATAAGCGGCGATTTCACGCCGCCCGAGGGCGCAGCCTATGCAAGGCTCATTGTAAGCTTCGGTGAAAACGGCAAATCCGGCGATGAATACAAGCTTGATAACGCCTACCTGTATATATACGGTACCGCGGCTCCGATATATACGGATGAAGCGGTGCCCGGCTACTCGGCGGGAGAGTGGGCAAGATATCCCGACGGCAACGGTAAGAAATGGGAAAACACCGCATCGCGTTATATTGAAACGGTGGACGACGGCTGCGGCGGCGACGGCGCACTGCATATTGTAAACACCGGAATAGAGGGCGATATGTGGCTGACTGTCGTACCGGACAGCGTTCCTGCGGGAAGCTATACGGTTCGGATGAAGGTCAAGGGCAGCGTCACGGCGCCGGGTCAGACCTTCCGCTTTGCAGATTCCGCTCATATCGACAGCGGCGTCGGCAATCTGTTTGCTAACCGTGTAAGCTATGATGACTGGACTGATTTTTCCTACGATTACGAATCAGACGGCACAAACAGGTTTTTCTTTGTTTTCAGTCAGTATAACGGTTTATCGGACGTATATATAGATTCGCTTAAGGTCGTTAATAAGGAAACCGGTAAGGATATTTTAAACGGCAAGGGCGATTTTCGTCTTGACGGCGGGTACAATCTTGTTGCATCAAACAATTTGGCTAAAAACGGCGATTTTGAGGATATTGTTTATACATATTTATCCCCCGATAAATTCAACGGTAATTTTGACGGCGCTGAGGTTAAGGAGGAACCGCTTAAATGGACGCTTAACGATAACTATACGGGCGATACGCTCGTGCTGTCGAGCGATTCGTCCCACGGCGGCGTGCTTGAGATGACAAAGGGTGCGTCCGCCTCGGCAGGCGCGGGCTGGGTAACTCTTGCGAGCCCGAATATCTCGGTCGAGCAAGGAACAAAATACCGCTTTTCTGCAGATTTAAAGGGAATCGGCAGTAATCCCTACTATATTATAACGGCGTACTGGTTCTTTGATAACGGAACGGCGCCCGTACAGGTAAAGCCCGCGGGCGGCGAGGGTAATTTATCTGACGGCTGGAACACGGTTGCCGCCGACCTTGAAGCGCCGCAGAACGCCAAGGAAATTCAGCTGCGAATCGTTTTTCAAGGGGCTGCGGGCGATAAAATGCTCTTTGATAACGCCTCGCTTTGTCCGCTCGGTATGTCCGCGTCACTCGACGGTTGGCAGGAGGCGGGCTATTCAAGCCCCGATCCCGAAAGCTGCTATGTAAGGCTCGAGGATAACGGCAATGCGGACGCGGGCTCTGTGCATATTTATCAGGACTATGAAAAAAATACTGCCCGCGCAAGAGCGGGAATTTCATATATGCTGAAAGGTCTTGAAAACGGTAAGACCTATGTTATGGAGCTGTGGCTCAAGGGTGCGACTCAGACAGCGGGCGACCCGCTAGCGGCAGAGCTTTACTGGGGGCTCGGCAATTGGGAAAAATCAGGTGACGGCGGACTTTTGTTCGATAATGTAAATTATTCCAAATGGACGAAAATGACTTACAGGTTCACAGTGACAGATGCCAAGGACGCACCGCTGTGTATATCTCCCGGCGGCTACGCCGGAGTTGACTGCTATATTGATAATATATCGGTTTATGACGAGAGCGATATTGCGCAGACCAATCTTATAAGCAACGGCGGTTTTTACTCCTATTCGCAGCCGGATACCTCGCGGCAGTTAATTCAAAACGGCGATTTTGAAAATATGCGCGTGCTGTCTGCCCCCGGTTGGAGCTTCTCGGGCAAGACCGATTACGATAAGGCTTCGTCGGTTATTTCTCTCGGAGATAATTCCGCGGCGGTTTCCTACCGCTACAATGTCGAGGGCGGGCAGATTTTCCGCACAGCGGTAAACGGCAGCGGCGGAAGGCTTAAAATAACCTTTGATACCGGCAAGGAATGTGAGCCTGAAAGCTCGGGCGGCATATTTATTGTGCCGGACGGCGCAAAATATATGCGTGTTTCATATATATCGGAAAGCAGCGCAACGCTTAAAGGTATTACGCTCACGCTGCTTGAAAATCCCGAAAATTATGATTTCGAAATTAAAAACCCCGAAAACGATATGCCGCTTAACTGGCAATACTATTGCGGCGGCGCAGACCCCGAAATATTCAAGGTTAAATATGTTGCAAACGAGGGTGTAAACAGCAGCGGCGCTGTAAAAGCGACAGCCGAAAAGGGAAACACGGAATTTGCGGTAATTTACGGCAAGCGCATGAGCGCACAAGCAAACGGCGTTTATCGCGTTACCTTCCAAGGAAAATACTCGGGGGACGAAATAAGCGTTTACCCGTATATCAGAACCTATAATAAAAAGGGCAACGATACAACGGAGACATCGTCCTATAACTGGCTGACCGCCGCAAATTCGCAGAATAACGACGGCGAATGGCACAGCTATACCGCCGATTTCACGGCGGGCGGCGACACCGCATTTTATGAGGTGCGCTTTGAGGTGCGCGCAAAAACGGCGGGAGCAAAGCTTTTGTTCGATAATATTTCGGTTGTTTATTTGGGTGATTCGACCGACCCGAACCTCGATTTTGAGTCGGGTGAAAACGGCGAAAAGGTATTCAACTGGAATATGTATGAGCGCCGTGAGAACCCGAATAAGCCCGGTGAATTTGAAGAGGGCAGCTTTGGGGCGTACACCGCGGTTAAGGCGGAGGGCGCATCAAAGGACGGCAGCGCCGCGGTGCATATAAGCAAGCCGCAGGCAGGCGATGTTCAGCTTTATCTGCAAAGCATTATGCTAGAGGTTGGCGGCAATACCGATTATCTTTTAAGCTATGACGCAATGGCGCAGGGCAACAAGAAGGGCTCGCTGCAGATTTGCGTCAGGCAGTATAAAAACGCTTACGGCGATAATGTCAAGGATGAAGCCGAGGCATTCAAATGGGTGACCGACGCATACGAATACGGCTCGTTTGACTGGAAGAGCTGCGGCGGTGCTTTTAAAACCGCAAAGGACGCAAGGTTCGTTAAGATATGGCTGGTTTCAAACACCTCGGACGCGATGGATATGTATATCGATAATGTGGCGCTCACAAAAACCGAGAGCATTGACGACCCGAACCTCGATTTTGAATATACAGCAGGCGGCAAGCCGCTTAACTGGAGCTATGTAACGTCCGACGGTATCGCAAGCATTTCGGCGGATAAATCCGTTTACTACCGAGGCAGCAGCTCACTGCATATTGAAAAGCAGTACAGCAGAATAAACTACACCACCGCGACCATGGCAAAGCGGATAAATGTCAACGCGGGCGACAGAATCGAGTTTGTTATCCATATGCGCAGCCGTAATGCGGTGTCGGGTGCGTTTGCAGCCTCGCTTTCGGGCTATAATTCCTCGGGCAAGCTTATTCAAAGCTGGACCGGGCAGGACAGACCGCTTAATTCGGGCAGTAACCTGAGCGACTGGCAGGAATACAGAATAGTCTATACCGTTCCGAAAAATGTTCGCAGTGTGGCGCTTGCCATGCGAATAGGCGGCAGAAAAGCCGATGTGTACTTTGATTCGATAGAATACTACAACTACACCGAAAGCAACGACACGGTTTATGCCGAGGATTTTGCATCTCCCTCATCCGACGGAATGTTCGGCGGCTTTAAAAAGACCGATGTTAAGGGTAATCCCTCCTTCGGCACTGCGGGCGAAGCGATAATTTCGGGCGGCTCGGGTGACATCGCGGCTATAGAAAAGAAAATAGATATTATAAATACCGATTATTCTTATCAGTTTACCGCGCATTACAGAACCACGGGCACTGCAGTAGGTAAATTGAGTCTTACAGGCTATAACTGGAAAAACGAGTCGGTGGGAGCGGTTGTTGACCGCGAAATCTCATCAGCCCCGACTTCAACCGAAATCAAGGTTGATTTTACGGCGATAAACGCTGCGTATTATGTTCTGCGGTTTGAAAAAACCGGCGGCGACGGCGGCGTTGCATTGAACGATGTGACCGTGCGCACCACCGCGGAGCCGAGCGTAGACCTCGGCTGGGAGGGCGCGTGGATAGTCCATCCCGCGGATTACGACACAATAGAGAGCCAGAAAAACAACGAGCGCTACTATTATTACCGCCAGGAAATAAATCTTGAAAGCACCGTGAAATCGGCGCAGATGCAGATAACCGCGGACGACAGAGCCGATGTTTACATAAACGGCGAAAAGGTTTACGAGGAGACCCGCACCGGAGACACCTGGAGCCTGCCTGTCACCCTTGATATTACGGAATATCTGCAAAAGGGTAAAAATGTTATCGCGGTTCGGTTGTATAACGGCGTTTACAGATACGCGCTTTTATACGACGGAATAGTGAAGATGGATAACGATTCCGTTCTGCGCTTCTACACCGATGAAAGCGTAAATGTAGCGCGCGAATCGATAGGGGAGAACAGCACCCCGAATCCGCAATGGAGCGAATCCGACACCGATAACTTTATGAAGCCCGATTATGATATGTCAACAGGCGGCTGGACAAAGGCGGAAATTTACGCTAATGTCGGCAGCGGCGGCTGGGGCGCGATCGACTTCGATTTTTCGGAATATTCGGATTATAAAATAGAAACAAACGAATTCACCTTCCCGAAAAACACAATTTATGCGGGCGACACGGTGACGGTTACGGCTACTCTTAAAATTGCCGAGAAGCTGCCCGAAGCCTCAAGCTTTAAAATATATTTCTGGAAGCGAAATTCAACCAGCCGTATTTGCACGGGAACAATAACCCTTGCAAACGGCAAAACCACAAAGTCATGGCCTACCGGTAAGGAATTTACCGCCGAGTTCGAAATAACCGTGCCGCAGTTCTTGGCGGCGGGCGATTACACGGTGCAATTTGATAACACAGTGGCGATTGTCAGCGATTATTACATCAACAATAAGGTCGGAAGCCTTAAAATTGCGCAGTATAAGCAGGAGGTTTCGACAAAGAGCGAAATCAAAATGTATAACGGCAAGCCGACCGTGTTTGTAAACGGCGTGGCGCAGGCGCCCTTATGGTACAGCCGCCCCGAGCGCGATACCCAGTTTGACCAATCCGAAATGGAGGGGCTGGCAAGCGTAGGAATAGACACTTCAATTGCGTTTATTCTGCCGCGCGAAACGCTCGGCGAGCTTTGGATGTCCGACGGGACTATTAAGACCGAGACCATAGATCAGCAGATTTTGGGTACGCTTGCGGCAAACCCGAATTCGCAGCTTGTTATGGCAATCGATACCACACCGCCGCAGTGGTGGCTGGACGCTCACCCCGAGGAGTGCGTAAAGCTTAACGACGGCACGGTGAGCAAGGAGTCCTTCTCCTCAGAGCTGTGGAAAAAGGAAACAGGCGAAAAGGTTACCGAAATAATTAATTACCTTATGCAGCAGCCCTACGCCAATAATATTATAGGCTTTAAAATTACGGGCGGCACCACCTACGAATGGCAGTGGTGGGGAATAAACGGCAGCATAAAGGCAGGCGATTATTCATCGGTAGGACTTACCGCCTTCCGTGCATGGCTTAAAGAAAGGTATAAAACCGACGCGGCGCTGAAATCCGCTTGGGGCGACAGCTCCGTAACGCTCGCAACGGCTGCCGTTCCGAGTATTGCGGTGCGCAGCGAAACCGAGTTCGGCAGCATTTTAAGCGCAGGCAAGAACCGTCAGGCAATAGATTACGAGCTGTTTATGGGTGAGAAGAAGACCGAGGCAATGCTTTATTTTGCTTCTCTTGTGAAAAAAGCCACGAACAACAGGATTTTCGTAGGAACATATGCGGGTTATCTGCTTAATGTTATCAACTACGATATGGCGGCTTCCACCTCACAGACCTCCTTCCAAAAGATACTCGAATCCGACAGCATTGATTTCATAACCTGCCCGTGGAATTACAGCGAGCGCGAAATAGGCTATTCCGGCGATTATATGTCGGCTGTAGACAGCGTTACCGCGCACGGAAAGCTCTATATTGCGGAGGACGACAACCGCAACCACACCACATCAATGTTTGAAGCGCCCGACGCGCGTGCGTCCGTCGGTTGGACGCGCACCGCCGAGCAATCCATAGAGCAGTTAAAGCGAAACTTTGCATATGCTCTTTCGAAGGGCTGCGGGCTTTACCTTTACAGCCTTGCGGGCACTTATTTCACCGATAAGCAGCTATGGGAGACTGCCTCTGCCATGATGCAGGAAATGACCCTGTCGCTGGGACTTGAACGCAAGAGCGTTTCGGATATAGCGGTGTTTTACGATGAGCAGTCGCCCGCGTATATGCCGTATTCCGGCTCTGACCTTACAAATGAGCTTTTGTATAAGGGATTGCTGCTTACGCAGCGCAAGGAGCTTTACAACCTCGGTGCACCGTATGATACATACCTGCTCGACGACCTCGAAAAGGGGCTTGTGCCGGAGCATAAGATAAATATTATGCTCTCGACCACGCAGGTTACAGAGGCAGAACGCCGCGCGATAAGCGAAAAGCTGCAGAAAAACGGCAATGTTATCATCTGGGTGTTTACATCGGGTATGTCCGACGGCAATACCACCTCTGTTGATAATCTTTCGGCTCTTACGGGAATGAATATGAAGCTTATTGAAAGCCCTAATACCGAGCGCAAGCTTATGGGCACGGTTGAGGTTGAAAATTACAACAGCTGGGTAACAGAGGGGCTGGCGGATGTCAGCTTCGGTGCGATAGAATACAGAACCTTAGCACCCGTTATAGCGGTGGATGACGAAACCGCCGTAACCCTCGGCTATCACACCGAGCAAAACGGCTACGGAACAAACAATGTCGGCTTTGCAATGAAGGAAATGACCGACGGAAAGGGAAATAGCTGGACGAGTATTTACTCGGCAGTGCCTTGTATCCCGGCTGATATTTTAAGAAATGTCCTAAAGCACTGCGGCTGCCATATTTACGATGATACCGCAACCGATATAATTTATGCCGATAACAATTATATTTCCGTTCATTCGCTTTTCGGCGGTGAAAAGACGGTCACGCTGCCGGGTAATTACACGGTGTACGATGTATTTAACCGCAAGGTTATTGCTAAGAGCGTAAACAGCTTTACATACAGCTCGGATAAGGGTGAAACAAGGCTTTTCCGCATTTCGAAGAATGATAAAATCAAGCTTTATTTCACAAGAACCGCGGGCGGTACTGTAAGCCCCGAGGGACTGAATGAGGCGGAATACGGCGGAAAGGTGACCCTTACCTTTAAGCCGAACAGCGGGTATAGGCTCGGCTACCTGCTTATAGACGGCGTCAAAACCACCGTAAACGGCAGCAGCTATACCTTCGGCAACATAAAGGAAAGCCACACCGTGGCGGTTTACTACACAAGACTTTATGAAAAGCTGCCGCTTGACGATAACGACGACCCTGTAGACCCGACCGTGCCGGATAACGGTAATAACGGCAACAACGGTTATGTTGAGCCGACTACACCCGATGTAAAGCCCGATAACGGCAGCACGGACGATGATGACGGCAGACAGGCAATAACTAAGAAAAACACAAGGTATTACACCACCGTTTCTCTTAACCTGCCTGTAATCATAGCGCTCTGCGCCGCGGCACTTGCGGTTTTGGCGGCAATAGTAATTCTGCTTATTGTTCTTCTCGGCAAAAATATTTACTTTACAAGGAACGGCAGGCGGATATATTCCGCAAAAATCAAAAAGGGTACCGTAAGGCTGGATAAGCTTAAAGAAAAGCGAGGGCTTGAGGGAATTACGGCAACGGTTAAAAAGGGATACGCCGCACACCACGCGGGGCAGAGCGTAAATCTTTCCTTAAACGGTGCGCCGCATACCTCAATTACTTTGGAAAAAGGCGGAAACAATTCCGCAGAGCTTTAAAAATCTTTGGGGCTCCAATACAGAGCCCCAAAGTAAAATCCAAAAAACTAAAAGGAGTGCAATTTTATGAAAAAAATTCTCATTCGCTGCATTTGCATTATAGCTGCATGCGCAACCTTGGCAATGTCTGCAGGGTGCAGTCTTACAAAGACTACGGTAAGCAGCGAGATAGACGAAACCGTGAGCTATGTCAGCGGTGATAAAAACTCAAACACCGGTGCGTCCTCGGGCAGTGCCGATGCTTCCTCCGATAATAAGGGCGGGGCAGGTAATGTTGTAAGCGATTCGGGCGATAACACCGTGCACAATGCGGGTGAAGTCAATAACTCATCCGAAAAAAAGCTTAAGGGTACGCTTGAATTACAGATATTCGTAGGCGGTTACGGCAGCGAGTGCTGGGAATATGCCATAAGCGAGTTCCAGAAGCTGCAGCCCAATCTTGAAATAAACGCGCATCTTGATACCAATGTTAACGCGCAGATGAAGACCCGTTGGGCAAAGGATAACCCGCCCGACTTCGTTCTGCTCGACGGCAGCAATATGCCTGCCTCCACCTGGATGAGCGAAAACAAGATGAGAGATCTCAGCTCTCTTTATAAAAACGGCAAGGTCTACGGCACCTCAACGCCCATAAGCAGCCAGCTTAAGAGCGGACTTGTAAGCACCTATAAAAACACGGGCAAAATCTACGAAATGCCTGTTCTGCTTTCCACCTACGGTATGTGGTATGATCAGACACTCTTCAGCCAAAAGGGCTGGAACGTTCCGAAGAATTACACCGAACTGCAGAGCTTCTGCAAAACGGTGAAATCCTCGGGAATGTATCCCTTTATCTACACGGGTCAGTATTCCGGCTATCTTGTTTGGGGTATGCTTATGCCGGCGGTGGCTTCCGAGGCTTTGGCATCAAACGATACCCAGTATTTCTATGATGTCGCAAATGCGGCAAGCGAATCAGTCTGGAGCGACGCGCGCTTTAAAAAGGTTTTAACCAAAATAGAGACCCTTGCAAAAGCGGGATATTTTGACCCCTCGGGGCTTTCAATGAACCATATCACCAGTCAGGCGGCGTGGCTTAAGCACAATGCGGCGCTCATACCCAACGGCTTATGGCTTGAAAACGAAATGAAGAGCTCGACCCCCGCAAGCTTTAAAATGCGCTATTATCCGTCGGTTTTGCAGGACGCAGGTCAGAAGACAGCTGTTGTTGCCACTGCTACAAGCGTAGGCATTGCCGCAAAGGCGAAAAACCCGAAGGCGGCAGAAGCATTCCTCCGTTTCCTCTATACCGATAAGGTAGCGGCTAAATTTGCAGAGCTTTGCGCCGTTCCGAGCGCAACCCGCACCGATGTTTCAAAGGCTAACCTTACCGAGTCCGCAAAGCAGGTAAACGAGATGATAAACTCATCTGAAGTAACCCTTATTTCAAAAGGCTCTACCACCTGGGGTAGCGTGGACGCAACCATAAACCAGTGCATAAACAAGCTCGTTTCGGGCGATATGACGGTGGATAAGGTTATTTCCGAGCTGCAAAAGGCTACCAAGAAAAAAGTAGGATAGGCTGACGATCTACATTAAAAGGAATGACCGCAATGTCAAATACAAAACTGAAAAAGCGCAGACCCGCAGATAAATCGAAAATCGCCTTTTTCTCGCTTTTCTGTCTGCCGCCGCTTTTACTTTACATTCTTTTCTGCGTCTACCCGATCTTTTCATCGCTTTACACAAGCTTTTTTGAATGGTCGGGCTACGATGCCCTGACAAAGGATAACTTCGTAGGCTTTCAAAACTACATACAGGTAATAACCGATTCGGAATTTTTGGCGGCTATAAAGAACGATTTTGTTATAATCCTCGGCAAAGAAATTATAATAATCGTGCTTACAATTCTTTTTGCCGTGTCGCTGACCCGCCTTAGGTTTTCAAAGCTTGAAACGGGCATATACCGCTTTATCTTCTTTATGCCGAATGTGCTGTCGGTTATAATCATAACCACTATATGGACCTTTGTTTTAGACCCGAACTTCGGTATTTTAAACCCGCTGCTTAAGGGCGTGGGGCTAACAAAGCTTATTCCCGAAATGGGGTGGACCTTTACCCACCCCATAGGGGTTATAACCTTTGTTTCAAGCTGGTGCGGCATAGGCTTATTTATGCTTATAATGATTACCGCCATAAACGGAATAAGCAAGGAGCTGTACGAATCCGCCACGATTGACGGCGCGGGCGAGTGGACCCAGCTGCGCTACATAACCATGCCGGCGGTGTGGGAGCAGGCAAAGTTTATGGTTATAACCATACTGTATCAGTCCTTTAGCTCAAGCTTTACAATGGTGCAGGCAATGCTCGGCAGCTCTGTAAGCGAGGATTCGGTGGTTATGGGCGTGTTCGTTTACAAAAACAGCTTTGACAGCCAGTGGCCGCAGGTGGGCTACTCCTATGCGGCGGCAATACTTATGCTTATAATCTCCGCGGCGGCTTCCTTTATAGTAAACCGCGTTATGTCAAGGGGGGACAGTGTAAATGAGTAAAAAAAGAAATACTCCGCACCTGTCCCGCTCGGCTGCGGTGGGGCAGGGAATAATAAGAATCTTCCTTGTGCTTTGGAGCGTGACTGTGGCATTCCCGGTAATATGGGTGCTTTATACATCTCTTAAAAGCAATCAGGAATTTTTCGCTTCCCCCTGGGCGCTGCCGAAAACCCCTCAATGGGGAAATTTTGTTGACGCGTGGAAGGAGGCAAGCTTCGGCTCATACTTCTTCAACAGCCTCTTTACCGTGGTACTGACATTGGTGATAACCCTGCTTATAGTGGGCGCTAATGCCTATGTTATTGCGAAATACAATAACCGCTTTATAAAAGGGCTTGAAAAGTTTTATATGGTGGCTATGATGGTGCCGTCGGTGCTTATGCTCGTACCCCTTTACTATTTTGCGGATTCAATTAAAATAACCGATTCGCTTGTGTGGCTTTCGGTAATATACGCAATACAGGGCATGCCATTCTCGGTGTTTATGATGGCGGGCTTTGTGCGCGGAATACACAATGCACTATTAGAGGCTGCCACAATAGACGGCGCGAGCCAGTTCACCATATTCTTCAAAATAATAGTGCCGCTTTCAAAGCCTTCGCTTTTTGTTGTGGCGCTGCTCAATATAATGGGCACATGGAACGAATACATTACCGCGCTCACCTTTATTCATGATAATACAAAATACACCATGGCGATAGGTCTTTCCTACCTTACAAATTCGGGAACCTACGATGTTAATTACGGCAGAACCTTTGCGGGTCTTACAATAGCCCTTGTGCCTATTCTTATAATTTACGCCATATTCCAAAAGCCGCTGCAAAACGGTATGTCCTCGGGAGACGGCGTAAAGGGTTGATTAAATTCAGAAAGGATTATAGGAATGATTAAAAAAATACTTCCGTACTTGTTATCCTTTGCAATTATTTTAAGCGCTTTTTCACCACTGCCTTTGTCGGCGGCAGTGAGCGCGGGCAATTTAAGACCTGTGACTATTGCCGACGGTTATTCTTCCGACGGGTGGTACAGAACCTACCCCGGAGGCGCTGCGGATACATCGACCCGCTATATCGAAATAGCAGAAGACGGTGCTGACGATGTGGGCTCGCTGCACTTTGTAAACTCGGGCAAACAGGGCGATATGCGTGTAAATATTATAAAAAATATTCCTGCCGGTGAATATACCCTGAAATTTAAAATCAAGGGCAGCAGAGAATATTCCACAGAAAGTCTGTACTTTGCAAACAGCAGCAACGATGAGGGCTTGGCTCAACTGATACCGGGAGAAAAAAGCTACCCGAATTGGACGGAGCTGACAGTTCCGTTTAAAACTGTCGGCGGTAACACATTTGGTTTCTTTTTCAGCCAGTATAACAGGCAGACAAGCATATACATTGATAATTTTAAGGTTTTGGACGCAAGCGGTAACGATATGCTGGACGGCGCGGGAAACTTCTGCACAGAGGATACGGGCGAAGAAACAAGCAAAATGCAGCAGCCGTATGAGGATGTAAGCAGTGATTACTGGTACAGAACCTACCCGAGCGGCGGCAAAGCCGATAACGCTGCGCATTATATAGAAATAGCTGCAGACGGCGCAGACGACCCAGGCTCGCTGCACTTTGTAAACACTACGCCCGAAAGCGATATGCGCATAAATATTGCGAAAACAATTCCTGCGGGCGATTACACGCTGAAATTTAAAATAAAGGGCAGCAGAACATACTCCAACCAAAATTTTTCCTTTGCGGAATATGAATACAGGGATACGCCCGTGCAATTGATGGACGGCATTAAAAGCTATGACGAGTGGACCGAGGTAACGCTGCCGTTTACAAGCCGCGGCGGAAGTAACTTCCTGTTTATTTTCAGCAAATACAACTGGCAGACAAGCATATACATTGATAATTTCAAGGCTTTGGACGCAAGCGGTAACGATATGCTGGACGGCATAGGTAATTTCAACCGTTTAATGTCGGGCGGCGATGAGCCCGATATTCCCGAGGATGTTCTGACCCTGCACGACAGCAGCACCGCAAACAGCTGGTATAAATATTCTGACGGCACCTATACGGCTATAAGAAAAGCCGAAATGGTGGGTGACGGCTGCTTTGATAACGGCGCTTTGCATATAAGAAACGTGACGCAGGGCGGGGATATTCGCGTTTGCGTAAACAAGACCGTTCCCGCCGGTGTATATACGCTGAAAGCCAACATTAAAGGTAAAAAGGGCGTGCTTTCCGAGGCTTTCTATTTTTCATCGCTCACCGATACGGACAACAGCTTTACCTTTTTCGCCAAAAACACATATGCCGATTGGACAGAGGTCACATCAACCTTTAAAACAAACGGCGGCAGCGATTTTATAATCTTTTTCAGCCAGTATAACGGCGATTGCGATATATACCTTGATAATCTTCGTATTATCGATAAAGACGGCAACGATATGTTAGATGGGCTCGGCAGCTTTTGCACCGACCCCGTCGTGGGAGATCAATCGGATATTCAAATTATACCGTCGCTTATATCGGGGAGTGCTGCAGGGCTTACAGCGTCCTTGCCGGAGCGTGCTTTAATAGGCGAGCTAAAGGCGGCTGACGGCGCAGTGCTGCTTAACGGTGAAAAAAATACCAACGTTAAATTTAAGGCATATGCGGATGGCAGTATGGATATTTCATACAGCGCGAACGAGGGCGATATATTATCGCTCGACGGTGATTTTACCGATAATTATTACAAAAAGCACATAGGTCCTGTTTCTTTCAGGTATTCGGGCGGAAAATGGCAAAATCTTTTAACTGCCGATAAAGCCGAGTTTTATTTCTTTGAATCATTGATAGAAAACAGTGGCTTTACTTCGGGTATTGACGGCTGGGAGCAAAACTCTCTGCCTGCCGGCAGTAAGGATACTATATCTTCAGAAACCGCAGGCTATGATGGAGCAGCTCTTCGAGTCACTCACAGTAAAGCTTCGGGCGACAGCGTTTACAAGGTAAGAACAAGCAAATACATACCTGTAACGGCGGGCGCGACCTATAAGCTCCGCCTTTATGTAAAGGCGAGCGGGAATAT
>OHBM01001139.1_pt1 | contig 20060 bp, 18 predicted proteins | sample 1577251 | NCBI WGS metagenome assembly OHBM01 (sample SAMEA3541557, study PRJEB24748) | human gut metagenome | biome: human gut; feature: human-associated habitat; material: faeces | place: China | collected 2012 | reverse complement strand
GGGAAGGGCGACCCGCGCGTGACAAAGGTGGGAAAGCTGATTCGGGCGACCAGCATTGATGAGCTTCCGCAGCTCATCAATATTATTGTCGGCGATATGGCCATTGTAGGGCCGCGCCCGCCGCTGACCTATCACCCTTGGCCGGTGGAGCAGTATACAGAAGAACAGTTCCATATGTTTGACGTTCGCCCCGGCATCACCGGCTGGGCGCAGGTACATGGCCGCAAGGGCGTGGAGTGGCACGAACGCATCAAAATGAACGTCTGGTACACGCAGCATATTTCACTTGCGCTGGATATCAAGATTCTTTTCATGACCGTGTTCAAGGTTTTGCGCAATGAGGACAATGTCAATACCGGCGCGACGGTTTGAGGTACATCAAATGCTGAAACTCATGTATATCACAAATGATCCTGCGGTTGTGAAAATCGCGGCGGATGCAGGCGTTGACCGCATCTTCATCGACATGGAGGTGCTGGGGAAGGCAGAGCGTCAGGGCGGGATGGATACGGTGCAGTCCCACCATACACCGGAGGATATTGCAAAAGTCCGTGCCGCCATCGGCAATCAGGCCGAGATCATGGCGCGCGTCAATCCACTGAATCCCAACTCGCAGACGGAGATCGACGACGCCATCGCAAACGGTGCGGACGTTATTATGCTCCCCATGTGGCGCACGGCGGACGATCTGCGGCAGCTTGTGCGCATGGTGAATGGGCGCGCGAAGGTCATGCCGCTGCTGGAAACCGACACGGCGGCAGAGCATCTGCCGGAGGCGCTGGCCGTGCGGGGCATCGACCAGATGCACATCGGTCTCAACGACCTGCACCTGTGCTATCACCAGAAATTCATGTTTCAGCTTCTGACGGACGGCACGGTGGACAGTCTTTGCACTCAACTCCGTGAAGCAAGTATTCCCTATGGTTTTGGCGGCGTGGGTCGCCCCGGCTCGGGAATGCTCCCGGCAGAGTGTATCATCGCCGAGCATTACCGTCTCGGCTCGCAGTATGTCATTTTGTCCCGCAGCTTCTGCAACACGGAGAAAACAACGGACTTGGATGAAATACGGCGCATCTTCACCGAGGGTGTGGCGGATATCCGCCGCGTTGAGCGGGACTGCGCCGCTTGGACGCAGAAGCAGTTTGACGAGAATCACCGCAGGGTCTGCGCCTGCGTTGAGAAGATCGTGAAAGGAATGGGCGCATGAACATTCTGGTAACCGGCGCGTTTCAACTCAATAGCGGCGAGCGCGAGCAGCTGGAATCTTCCGGACACAAGGTCTTCATCCATGGCGACGAACGCGCCCCGGTGGACTGCCCGGAGCGATACGAGGCGGTCGTGTGCAACGGCCTGTTCCTCTACAATTCCATTGAGCGCTTTACGAGCCTGCGGGTCATCCAGCTCACCAGCGCAGGGCTTGACCGTGTGCCGCTGGACGATATCCGGGCGCGCGGCATTGCGCTGCACAACGCCGCGGGCGTGTACAGCGTCCCGATGGCGGAGTTCGCCGTTTGCGGAATTTTACAGCTATATAAGCAGAGCCGCTTTTTTGCGGCGAATCAGACTCAGCACAAATGGGAGAAGCATCGCGGTCTGCTGGAGCTTTCCGGCAAGCGGGTGTGCATCCTCGGCTGCGGAGACGTGGGGCGTGAGATCGCGAAGCGGCTGTGCGCCTTTGGCTGCCATATCACCGGCGTGAACCGCACCGTGCGGGAGCTGCCGTATTTTGACGAGGTTTTGCCTCTGGATAAGCTGGCAGAGACTGCGGCGGCCTGTGATATTCTGGTGTGCTGCATCGCCCTGACGCCGGAGACGCGCGGCATCGTAAGCGATGAAATCTTTGACCGCCTGCATGATGGCGCGTTCTTCGTCAATGTCGCCCGCGGCGCGCTGGCAGACGAAGCTGCGCTGACCAAGTGGCTGCAAAACGGCGGCTGCGCAGTGCTGGACGTTTTTGAGGAAGAACCCCTACCCGAAAGCAGCCCACTGTGGGAAATGGAAAACGTACTCCTGACCCCACATAACAGCTTTGTGGGAGAGGGAAATCGGGCACGGCTGTGGGAGAAGATAAAGGAGAATCTGAAATGAGTAGCATAGGTGAAGTGAAGAGAATAACGGATGATTCTCCAAAGTTCAGAGAGGTTCTTTTTGCCCGCGGTTATTTGTTTACGGATGCCGAAATTGACGGCAATGCATTTCCCTTTTATGGAGAATGGCGGACCGAGAAAATCTGCGGATATAGCCTGTTGGTACACCCCAAGGCGAAATACTATGCGCTGCAAACTGAGGATTCTTCGCTGGTGCTGATCGGCCATGCATATAACCCGTTCGACGGCTTGTATGACGAGAATGAAATTCTTCGGAAATATGCTGAATCTGAAGATAGAACCGGCTACTTCAACCAGTGGACAGGGCTTTTTACGCTAATCGTTGTCAAAAAGGATGGCATAGAGGTTTGGGGTGACTGCGCCGGAATGCAGTGTACATTTTATGGAATGCTAAATGGAAAAAAATATGTGACCTCACATACGGCAATCATCGAAACTATATGCAACATCAGCACAAGTGATTATGTGGAAAGATTAATAAAATACAAATTCTATCCATTATTTGGACGGCAACTGCCCGGTGATATCACGCCGTATTTCGGTTTCTATCGGATAATACCGAATCACATGGTAACAATGACCGAGAATGTACGTGTGTTGCGTTTTTTTCCTACAGCCGAGTATAAAGAGTATTCCTCAGCAGATGAAATCTCATCTGCTGAGGCGCAGATTGCAAAGCTGCTGAATAAAAATCTCTACTTGATTTCTCAAAAATGGGAAAAACCAGCAATATCCCTGACGGGTGGATGTGACAGCAAAACAACTATGGCCTGCGCTAATGGATTGCAAGATGGCTTTGGCTATTTCAGTTACGACTCAAGCGAAACAGAAACTCCTGACGCAGATGCTGCAGCATCACTCTGCCATGCGCTGGATCTTCAGCATAAGCGATACTATATATCAAGAAACGATGTTGACTTTCCTAACCTTTCAGAGTTCGAAACCATATTTGAATTCAACAGTGGAAACATCGGAAAAATAAATGCCAATGACATCAGGAAACGAATCTATTTTTATAGTGAAGATGATTTCGATGTAGAAGTAAAGTCGTGGGTATCGGAGTGTGGACGTGCTTATTACAGCAAGCGATTTGTGAAAGAGAAATTCCCCAGTAAGCCGACTCCGCACTATCTAACAACGCTTTATAAGGTCTTTCTAACGGATAAAAAGCTGATAAGAGAAACGGATCAAATATTTGCAAAGTATATCAATCGATATATGTCAAATGACTATTACCACTATCCGTGGCAAGAGATTTTCTTCTGGGAATTCCGAATGAGCAGTTGGAATGGTCTTGTAATAACCGGAGAACACAGAACTTCTTATGAGATTACGATACCTTACAATAATAGGGTGATTGTTGACTTGTTGCTGCGGATGCCGCTCGAGTACAGAATGAATGATACTGCCTACGGTGCAATACGGAAAAAGGCCGACTCACGTATTGATAAAACTGGGATTGCAGTTACAAACGTAAAGCACACAAGGAAAAGGGCGTATTTAGAACGACTCTATCTTGAAGTTGAGTCAAGGATTTGATATGACCATGAAAAAAGTATTACTTATTGCCACCGTACAATCGCATATCTGTCAGTTTCACAGGCCACTTGTTACCATGCTGCATAAGCATGGCTGCGAAGTCTATGTGGCGGCGCGGAATAACCTTGCCGAGAAAAGGTCTAACGCAGAGAGATCATCTGGAGGATGAAATCATATGAAATTTGTTTTAGTTTCTCCCAAAAACAGGACCGTGTATAATTTTCGCGGCGATCTGATTCGTGAGATCATTGATGCGGGATATGAAGTCGTTGTCACGGGGCCAGATCTGACAGATGTTGACAAAATCGAGGCGCTTGGCGCACGTTTTGTTGCGATCCCTATGAATAAAACCGGTACAAGCGTGACGGGAGATCTGAAATACTGCAAAGCCCTTACAGCTCTATTCAAAAAGGAAAAGCCGGATGTGACGCTGGGATATACCGTGAAGCCTGTTATCTATGGAGCTATTGCAGCGAAAAGAGCCGGGGTCAAGAATATAAATAGCCTTGTAACAGGCGGAGGTTACACCTTTACTGCAACATCGGTTAAGGCAAAGGTGCTTGGCGTCATCGTAAGGACTATGTATAGGGTTTCCTTTAGAAAAACGGATCATGTCATTTTCCAAAATCGGGATGATTTAGAAGAGTTCTGTGAACGTGGATTAGTAAATAGGCAAAAGTGCTCGTTCGTGAATGGCTCCGGCGTGAATTTGAGTCAATTTGAAAATGCCGCATTCCCTGAAAATATATCGTTCTTCATGCTGTCCCGACTGCTCAAAAGCAAGGGTGTTTGCGAATACCTCGAAGCGGCACGTGCAGTTAAAAGTCAATATCCGCAGGTGAAGTTCTATCTCTTGGGCAAATATGAAACAGCAATGCAAGACGCCGTTGACAGAGAGTATGTCCAACAATTTATTGCGGACGGTATTATTGAGCGTTTTGATGAAACGACAGACGTTCGTCCATTTTATTCTATGAGCAGCGTTTATGTCCTCCCGTCTTACAGAGAGGGAACACCGCGAACCGTCCTTGAGGCAATGGCTATGGGACGCCCAATTATCACTACTGATACGCAGGGCTGCCGGGAAACTGTATTAAACGGAATGAACGGATTCTTAGTGCCGGTAAGGAATAGCGAAGCCATTGCAGAGAAGATGGTGTGGTTTATAAATCACCCTGAAAAACTAAGTGAAATGGGCAAAAATAGCAGGCAGTATGCTGAAGAAAAATTTGATGTAAAAAAAGTAAACTCCGATATGATGAAGACTATGAAAATCTGATTCTGTAGCTACTAAATATCGCTTAATTGAGGATAGCAGAGGGAAAACATGAACTTGTATGAAAAGATCGTTTCCGGTGAGGAAAAGCTATCACTGGTAGGTCTTGGTTATGTAGGTATGCCTATCGCGGTAGCTTTTGCGAAGAAAATCAAAGTTATTGGCTACGATTTAAATGCGCAGAAGATCGAGCTATATAAACAGGGTATCGACCCGACCCACGAGGTGGGAAATGAGGCGATCTCCGAGACCACCGTGGAATTTACCGCAGACGAGACAAAGTTACGCGAAGCCAAGTTCCACATCGTTGCGGTTCCTACGCCGGTCAACGACGATCACACCCCGGATCTGACCCCTGTGGAGAGCGCGGCCCAAATTCTCGGGCGAAACCTTACCCCCGGCTCCGTTGTTGTATTTGAGTCCACGGTGTATCCCGGCGTGACCGAGGACATTTGCGTGCCAATTCTTGAAAAAGAATCCGGGCTGAAATGCGGCGTGGATTTCAAGGTCGGCTACAGTCCAGAGCGCATCAACCCCGGTGACAAAGTGCATCGCCTGGAAACCATTAAGAAGATCGTCTCCGGTATGGATGATGAAACGTTGGACTGTGTGGCGAAGGTGTATGAGCTGGTCGTTGAGGCGGGCGTGCATCGTGCGGAGAGCATCAAGGTTGCGGAAGCCGCCAAGGTCATCGAGAATAGCCAGCGCGATATCAATATTGCTTTTATGAATGAGCTGTCTATCATCTTCAATAAGATGGGCATCGACACAAAGTCTGTTTTGGAGGCAGCCGGAACAAAGTGGAATTTCCTTAAATTTTATCCGGGGCTTGTGGGCGGACACTGCATCGGCGTTGACCCGTATTACCTTACCTATAAGGCTGAGATGCTCGGTTATCACAGTCAAGTCATTCTTTCGGGCCGCCGCATCAACGATGACATGGGCAAGTATTGCGCGGAGAACTGCGTAAAAAAACTGATCGCCGCAAACAAGGCTGTCAATGGTGCAAAGGTTGCCATTTTAGGCTTCTCCTTTAAGGAAAACTGCCCGGATACCAGAAATACAAAGATCATTGACATCGTTCACGAACTGGAGGAATACGGGATCGCGCCCGTGATCGCCGATCCGGAGGCGGACGCTGCGGAGGCAAAGCGGCTCTACGGCGTTGAGTTTGTGGATATGGGTACGATCAGGGACATGGATGCTGTGATCCTTGCGGTCGCTCATCCAAAATTCAGCCATTTTACGATGGCAGACATGGACAAGTTCTTCGGTACAGGGAGGAAGGTCCTCCTTGATCTCAAGGGACTGCTGAACCGCAAGGAATATGAGGCTGCCGGGTACAGCTACTGGAGGCTGTAAGAAACCATGGAGAGGTGGGCTGCCTGCCTCTCCGCAAAGGATATTCGGAGGGATCGAAAATGGGATATCAAAATATTAACTTCCCCAAAAACAGTTTGTTTTTGGTCACCGGTGGGGCCGGGTTTATCGGATCAAATCTTTGCGAAGCCATTTTGAAACTTGGGTACAAGGTTCGCTGTCTGGACGACTTGTCCACGGGAAAGCAGGCGAATGTTGATGTGCTCATGGATCATCCGAATTACGAGTTCATCAAGGGCGATATCAAGAATCCGGACGTCTGCATGAAGGCGTGTGAAGGCATAGACTATGTTCTGAATCAGGCGGCATGGGGATCCGTGCCGCGCAGCATCGAAATGCCAGTGTTCTATTGCCTGAATAATGTGGTCGGCTCGGTCAACATGATGGAGGCGGCGCGTCAGAACGGCGTAAAGAAATTTGTGTATGCGTCCAGTTCCTCCGTATATGGGGATGAGCCGAACCTGCCGAAGAAAGAGGGGCAAGAGGGCAACCTGCTGTCTCCCTATGCCGTGAGTAAAATGTGCGATGAGGAATGGGCGAAGCAGTACACGCTCCACTATGGGCTGGACACCTATGGTCTGCGTTATTTCAACGTCTTCGGACGCCGCCAGGACCCGAACGGCGCATACGCTGCTGTGATCCCCAAGTTCATCAAGCAGCTTCTTCACGGCGAGATCCCCACCATCAACGGCGACGGTCGGCAGAGCCGCGATTTTACCTATATAGAGAATGTCATCGAGGCGAATCTGAAGGCGTGTCTTGCACCGCATGAAGCCGCGGGCGAAGCCTTCAATATCGCCTACGGCGGCAGGGAATACCTTCTTGACATTTATCACGGTTTGACGGAAGCCCTCGGCGTAGATGTTGAGCCGAACTTCGGGCCCGATCGTGCCGGTGACATCAAGCACAGCAATGCGGATATCAGCAAAGCAAAGGAAATGCTCGGCTATGACCCGGACTGGAGCTTCCAGCGCGGCATCAAGGCGGCAATCGAGTGGTATAGGGAGAATTTGTGAGATGGAGAATGGTTTGCTGCTTTCTATAATAGTCCCTTCTGACAATTCTTTTGCAAAACCCAAAAACTATGAAATTAGAATCAAAAGGTCAAGCTAAAGACGGAAAAAGCAAATTGCGCGCGAAAAAATATATAGCTTTACACTTCAACAAAAATAACAATAAGGATCTGTCTACAATGCCTAAGTTCACTGTTATAATACCGATATTTAAAGTTGAGGCTTATCTGCGCACCTGCGTAGATTCAGTCCTCTCTCAGACCTTTAGCGATATTGAGGTAATTTTGGTGGACGATGGTTCTCCTGATGGCTGCCCAGCAATTTGCGATAAATATGCTGCGGCGGACAGCCGTGTCACTGTGATCCACAAGGAAAACGGCGGTCTATCCGATGCCCGAAACGCGGGACTTTTGGCGGCTACCGGGGAATACGTTATCTTTTTAGATTCCGATGACTATTACCTTTCTGCCAGCTTTCTGAGCGCGATCAACGAGAAAATCACGGAGACCGGCTGTGATGCTGTATTTTTCAAACGCAGAAAATACAAAGACGCAACCGGCACACTAATGCCGCCGCCCGCCCCTTTCCCCGAAACGACAGGGATGTCCTGTGACGAGGTGCTGACAAGCTTGTCCGCGCGGGATATGCTGGATGCCAGCGCAGCGCTGAAAGCTACCCGCCGTACTTTTCTCCTAAAAAACGATTTGGTTTTTAAAAAGGGCATCTTCTCCGAGGATGTGGAGTGGTTTTTCCGCTATGCCCCGCTACTGCAAAGCGTTGCGGTCTTAAACTGCCCTGCCTACTGCTATCGAATACGGGAAGGCTCTATCACGCATAGCATAACCGAGAAAAACATCCGCGATTTATTTTCGTCTATTGAGAGCTACGCCGAAATGATCCGTGACAGCAATTTAGAGAGCAAGGCGGCGCTGCTCAACTATATGGCGTATCAGTATTACATCGTCTTAGGGCTGTGCCATAATGTGGTAAACGGTGCTGCCCGCCGGGAACTCCTCAAAGCGCTCCGGCGCTATCGTTGGTTAAAAAACTACAGCATCAGCAGCAAAACGAAAAAGTGTGCGCTGCTTATGCGTTTTTGCAGTGTACGGCTGTCCGCAGTTATCCTTGGCGCCTATATGAAGAGAAAATAAGATGAGAATACTGATCGTTTCGCGCACGCCATGGAACGTCTCCAACAGCTTCGGCAATACCTTTTCCAATCTTTTTGTCGGGATGGACGACGTGGAAATATATCATATCTGCTGCAAACACGGTGCAACGAAAGGGTCGCCCGCAAAAGCGACATTTCAGATGACCGACCTTTCCGTAATGCACAGCATCCTAAGACGCAGGGGTGAAGTCGGGTGGTCCGTTGACAGCCAGAATAATTGCAAGGATAATGCGGCTGTCTCAAAGTCTGCGGAAAAAAACCGGCGTCCTTTTGCCTTTTATGTTCGCGACTTGAGTTGGACGCTTGGGGCGTGGAAGAACGATGCCGCCTTCCATGCATTTTTGGATGAAGCAAAGCCGGATGTTCTCTATCTGCCGCTATACTCTTCCTGCTATATGTGCGATGTGCAGCAGTATGTTGTTGATGCGCTTTCCATCCCGGTCGTAGGGCATATCTCAGATGATCTGTTTGCGGTGTCGCCCGAGTCACCGTTGCTTATGCGCCACTATGCACATAAGGTGGCAAAAAAGCTGCGTCGGCTTATCGATCGCTGCTCTTACTTAGAGGTATTCGCCGAAAATATGCAGCGGCAGTATGCGGAGATGTTTCATAAACCCGTGTATCTCATTGGGAAGGGCGTAGATATAAGGATTCTTCCGAAGATTTTACCCTCCGACGGCTGCCGCGAAAAACATTTTATTTACACCGGCAATATCGGAGGCGAACGTTGGCGCGCTCTTTTGCTTATTGGGAAGGCTCTGAATGGACAAGCGGTGCTTGATATCTACTCAGTGACGGTACTTACGGAAGAAATGAAAACGGAATTCGCGCAGTGCGATGCCATACGGTTCCACGGTGCCGTTTCCGCGGATGAAGTCCCGGAGATACAGAGAAACGGCGATGTACTTGTTCATGTGGAGGGATTCAGCCCTGCGGCTATTGCGGTCACAAGAATGTCTTTTTCTACCAAGCTCATTGATTATATGATGGCGGGGAAACCAATTTTTGCGGTGGGAGACCTCGAAATCAATTCGATTGCCGTACTGAAAAAATACGGTCTCGCGGTCGTTGCTGCGTCCGTTGATGAGATTGGGATACGGGTGAATGAGTTTTTGTCGGGCTGCGTCAACATTGAACAGCTCGGTGACCATGTTGCAGAGTATTTGGTAAACTACAGAGACATACGAAAGATCCAAGAAGGAATGACCGAACGGCTTAGAGGACTTGTTGAATATGATCAAGGTAGTGCAAATCAATGCGGTTTATGAATACAGCAGCACCGGCAGAATTACGATGGATCTCGACCTTGCCTTAAAAAGAGAAGGCCATCGGTCCTATGTTTTTTGTACAAATGTACACCGGCCGGAGGATGACATATACTGCATGGGCTCGGCGTTTTCAAGGAAGATTCATGCATTTCTTTCGCGGCTTACGGGATTGCAGGGATACTATTCAAAAAATGCGACGCGGAAAATGCTCCGAAAGCTGGACGAAATTCAGCCAAATGTAGTACATTTGGGGAATCTACATGGGAACTATATCCATGTAAATATGTTGTTAGACTATTTGGTGAAGCAACAGATCCCAACGATCATCACCTTACATGACTGCTGGCTGTTCACGGGTCATTGCTGCCACTATTTGGAAGATCACTGTGATAGGTGGCAATACGGATGCGGCAAATGCCCTGCGAAACACAAGTGGAACAAGAGCTGGTTTTTTGATCGTTCGGCAAAAGTATATGCTGATAGAAAAGCAAGGTTTGAAAAGCTGAACGCTCTGACCGTTGTCGGCGTCTCGGATTGGGTAACAAATGAGTGCCGAAGGTCATTCATGAAGAAGAACGCTCGAATAAAAAGGATATATAACTGGATCGACCTCAATACGTTCTCCCCTAAAGCAAGGCAGCTTAATGAAAGGCCGAGGGTCTTGTCAGTTTCTCAGGGCTGGAGCAGGCTAAAGGGCCTGTACGATATTATTCAGATTGCGAAAGAGCACCCGGACTACGACTTTGTGTTGGTCGGAGAGAACGCCGAAGAGGTTGAAATTCCTGCAAATATGACGCAGCTTGGGATGATCAACGACGTAACCCGGCTCGCAGAGCAGTACCGTATGGCTGATGTTTTGCTGCACCTTTCGTATCAAGAGACCTTCGGAAAGGTGGTCGCGGAAGCGTTGGCCTGCGGGACGCCGGCAATCGTATATGATGTGACCGCGCTTCCCGAGCTGATCGGCCCTAACTGCGGAGAGGTTGTAGCGCTGGGCGATTGGAAGGCGGCGGGAACTGCTCTGGAGAAACTGATTTCCAATGCTGCTTTCAATGCTTCTGAAAATATGAATCCGTGCAGAGAATATGCAATCTCCTGCTTTGATAAGGAAGCACTTATTAAAGAATGGATCGAATTGTATAAAGAAATGAGTGTCTGAGCACGGGACAATAGGAAAAGGCACTAAGAGGACTGTTTCCGGCAATAGCAAAATCTTTAGGGCGCAGGGAACATTGCAATATGTGATTGGGGCGGAAAGGAACTGTTAGATGGTATATCTAATCAATGTGGGCCTGATGCTGTTTTGGGATATCGTGATTCCCGAAAACGCAAGAGGCAAAAGAAAGGCTTTATGTGTTTTATATTGCCTGCAGTGGATCTTGCTTTCCGGACTGAGAGCTTACACGGTGGGCGCGGATACATTCGCCTATAAGATCTACCATTTCGACGTAACGTATGCCACGCCGTGGAATAGACTTTTTTCCCTCTTTTCCGAGTATCTGCATGGTGGCGGCGGAATCAAGGATCCCGGTTACGCCCTTTTCGAAAAAATCTGCCAAGTCTTTATTGGAAATCATTATACGATGTATCTTTTGATCATCGCCTGTGTTTTTATAATCCCGATGGGCAGGTGGATATACAAGTATTCTGAGAACATTTGCCTGAGCTTTATGATCTATTCAGCCCTCTTCTATTCGTTTTTTGCGATCACCGGACACAGGCAGACTGTTGCAAGCGCACTCGTTATTTTTGTCGGCTATGAGTGTATGAAGAAAAATAAAATCATTCCTCTTTTACTCGTGCATCTTGTTGCATTCTTCATCCACAAATCGTCGATATGTTTTATCATTTTATATTTTGCAAGATTTATCAAAATAAATAAGCTGTACTGGACGGTTTCAACAGCACTTATCGTCTTTAGCTTTATATTTCGCAATCAGTCTATGACCTTACTTGGAGATCTTATGGAGTATGAAAGCTACGCGGAACAGCTTGAGGGCGCAGGCACCTATACATTTACGTTCTTCCTTCTGACAATTTATGCGGTAGCGATGATCTTATATTCAAGGATCCCTCCAAATGTAGATTTTGATTATTCCGTGATTGCTATGACATTGGCGGTAATCTTTACGCCTCTGACATTTGTACATCCGGCCGCAATGCGCGTGGTGCAATACTTTTCAATTTTCATGCTGATCCTTGTCCCAAAACTTATCCTGGCATTTAATAAGCCCTCGCGGATAATTGCCAATTGCGGATGCTATGGCGTTCTTATCGGTTCACTTTTGATTAAACTTCCGAATTATTCGTTTGTCTTTTGGAGCTGAAGTGATATGAGAAAGATATTTTTCCGAAAGTTCAAACGTTACTAACAATAAATGGAGGAAAAAGGTAAAGTGAAGAAGATACTGCAAATTGTTTCATGTCTGGAATTGGGTGGGACAGAAGCATTTATTATGAATAATTACCGCGTTTTGAATCGCTCAGAATATCAATTTGATTTTGCTGTTTTCTGCGAAAAAGACTATCCGTATTCGGACGAGATCAATCAATTGGGCGGTCATATCTATTTTGTTGGAACACCGTCTTTTTATAATATACATAAGTTTATCAAACATTTTAAGGTGGTTGTTGCTGAAGGAGGCCCATATGTGGCGGTCCATTCACATGTTAATATTGGCAACGCAATTCCGCTTTTAGCGGCTAATTTATGTGGTATTCCGATCCGTGTTTCGCACTCGCACGACACAAGCGGTAAAGATACCAGTCTTATAAAAAAGCCATGGACCTGTATTAAAGAACATCTCATCAAAAAACATGCAACGGCGTTTTTAAGCTGTTCAAAAGAAGCAGGTGAATATCTTTACGGCAAGGAGTTTTTTTCTGAAAAAGGCAGCGTTATCCCAAACGGAATCGATGTAAAATCGTTTTTTAATGAAAGGGCTTCTGAGGTTGAAGTGTTAAGAAAGGAGTTTTCAATAAAAGAAAACTGTCCCTTAGTTGTTGGAAATATCAGTAGATTTGAAGAAAAAAAGAATAGCTTATTTACTGTTAAGATATTCAACGAAATCTTGAATCGAATTCCTGAGGCAATTTTAATAATGGGAGGTCCTGACGGCGGACAATTAGAAGCGTGTAAAAACTTGGCAAGGATTCTTGGAATAGAAAAGAGTGTTCGCTTTATAGGAAAAAGAACAGATGTGCCGACATGCTTGAAACTAATTGATATTTATTTGTTTCCTTCGCTTTTTGAGGGCCTCGGAATTGTTCTTTTGGAAGCGCAGGCAAGTGGATGTTTTTGCGCTGCATCAGACGGAGTTTCAACTGAGGTTGACCAAGGCTTAAACTCTGTTCGCTTTATTTCGTTGAAAAAAAATGAGGCTGAGTGGGCCAAAGAGATAATGGAAAGTTTTAATACTTGGGAAAAAAAACTACCGGAAGAAATTCTAAAAAAATACATCGAGTCTGGGTATGAAATCAACGAGTCTCACAAGGAATTGATGAGGATTTATAATGGAGAATAAGAAAAAAACGGTATACTATGTTTGCTTTTATGCCGATCCTGAGTTCTCAGATGATATTACATCATATCCTTCTGTTTGGAGTAAAATCGATTATGTATCAGACACTTTGAAAAGAATCGGTTATAATGTCTGCTACGTTTGCCCTGTTATTCCGCGCAAAGGCAGATTTAAAAAAAGAGTTATAAGAAAAGATGAGCAGGAAACACATATTTACTTTTCGGCATTTAGTAAGCGTAAATCAAAGGCATTAGTTAAGCTAAACAACTTTTTGCAAATGCTTCAGATTTTGACTTATTTGCTTGTAAACACGAAATCAGATGACCGTATTTTAATATACCATTCTATGTATCATTGTTTCTGGGCTCCCGCTTTAAAAAAAATCTTTAGAAAAAAATACATTTTACAAATTGAGGATGTGTACTCTGCATTGTCTCCTGCGGGTAATACTTATGAAAAAAAAGAATGGGATTATTTTGAGACGGCCAACGGATACCTTTGTGTAAATACTCTGATAAGAGACAGAATACATAATTCTGCGCCTAAGATCATATCTCACGGCAGATATGCTGTTTCAGGTGTCATAGAAAGCAAAATATCAACTAGGTGCCGTTTGGTGTATGCAGGAGTAATTGAGCAAGTGCGTAAAGGAGCCTTTTTAGCAGTTGAAACAATGAACTATTTGCCCGAAAATTACGAGCTTGTCATTCTAGGGTTTGGAAACGAAAAAGACATTTGTGACCTAAAGAAGGCAATAAAAAATATAAATGATGAGAAAGGTTGGTGTTGTATCAAGTACTTAGGATATATGGCGGGAGAAGAATACTTGCGAGAGCTACAAAAATGCAGTATCGCACTCAGTACGCATATGTACGATGACACAAATATGAAATCTGCTGATTATACTTTCCCGTCTAAGCTGCTGGTTTATTTAGGTAATGGATTGCATATTGTTGCGCAGGATTTAAGATGTTTACGTGAATCTGAAATCAACGAATATATAACCTATTACGATCGTCCTGTGCCGCAAGCGGTTGCCAAAGCAATAACTGCGATTGATACGCAAAAAGAGTATGACAGCAGAAAGAAAATAAAAGAGTTAGACCGAGAGTTCTGTAGAGGCATTCAGAACTTGTTTGAATAAAATGACTGTTTGGCAGAGGTGAGAACATGAATATCATTTTGCTTTTTGACAGGGCGATTTGCAAGATACAACGGGAATATCGAAAATATGTTTTCCGAAAGAAAATCGGCTGTGAACATAAAGATTTTTCACTTGTTGGAAAGGTCACGCTGATCAATCGAAACGTGAGGCTCGGGCATCATGTTACCATATACCCCGATGTGATGCTGTTTGGCGACGGACGAATCGACATAGGGGACAACGTGGATATTGGCAACGGAACACTTCTTTATGCCTCAAAATGTGGGGGGATTACTATCGGAAAAAACACCTTGATCGCAGCACAATCGTATATTATTGATACAGATCACGGAATGTCTTCAGAAGATCTGATCCGCAATCAGAAAAACACGGTAGCCTCTGTTACCATTGGCGAGGATGTGTGGATCGCTGCGGGCTGCAAGATATTGAGAGGAGCACAGATTCACGATGGCGCGGTTATCGGCGCGGCAAGTTTGGTCAAAGGAGAGATACCGTCCAACGCAATTGCAGTCGGAGTTCCCGCGAAGGTGATAAAACACAGGGAGATTAAATGAGCAGAAAAATAGGCGTGGTGCTTTCGTATGTTCTGATGATATTTGAAGTGTTGTCAACGCTGCTGTTGACGCCGTTTATTATCCGGACATTGGGGCAAGCGGAGTATGGCGTGTACAAGTTAGTGGTAGCAGTCAATGCGTATCTGCTGCTTTTGGACTTGGGCGTTGGGAATGCCATTATTCGATACATTGCAAAGTACAAAGTAAGCGGAGAAAGGGAACGAGAGCGGCAATTTCTGGCTGTTGCAACAATTTACTATGCCGTGATTGCACTGATTGCGTTGGCTGCAGGAGGCGTTTTGATCGCGGTTTTCCCTACGACATTCGCCAAAGGCCTCTCTCCCCAAGAAATATCTTTAGGGCAAACGCTCTTAGCGATTACAATGTTCAACTCAGCCGTCACATTGGGAACGGCAACATATAACAACATCTTAATTGCCTACGAAAGATTTGCCGTTTCAAGGATCACATCAATTTTTCAAATCGTTGTCAGAATGATTTTGACATACGCCGTATTGGTGGTCGGTTGTGGAAGTGTCGGAATCGTAACCGTCAATCTTCTTACGACAGTTCTTTGCAGAGGATTTTTTGTTGGCTACGTCTTGATACAATTAAAACTAAGGCCCTTGTTCCGTGGAATCGATTTTACGTTTATAAAAGAAATCACCGCATATTCTTCTTTTATACTGCTTCAAATGATTGCAACGCAAATCAATTCCACTGTGGATCAACTTCTGATCGGCTCTTTGGTGGAAGCATCGGCGGTCATATTGGCAGTTTACGGAGTTGGGACGCAGATCGTCCAGTATTTTCAATCTATTGGCGCAGCGTTTACAGGCGTCCTAATGCCGGGGGTAGTCAAGTTAGTTGAAAGAAACGCATCGCCCAAAGAATTGACGGATGAAATGATTCGGATCGGAAGGATCATTTTCATGGTACTTGCTGTAATATGGTGCGGATTTGCGGTGTTCGGTCAGGAATTCATTGTTCTCTGGGCCGGAAAAGAAAATGCTGATGCCTACATTGTTGCAACGATCCTGATGTCCGCATATATCGTTATACTTACCGAATCTATGGGACCGCAAGTACTGTGGGCAATGAATCAACATAAAGAGCAGTCCATTCTAAAGATTATAATTGTCATGCTAAACATTGCGCTTACTGTAGTCTTGATAAAATGGAATCCTTTGATCGGTGCAACTATCGGGACCTTTATTTCCCTTATGCTGGGAGACGTTGGTGTTATGAATTTGATTTTCAAGAAAAAGCTTAACATCAAGCTCTCGTATTATTACAAAGGAATTTTCAAGGGGATCGTCCAGTGTATGCTGCTTACCATAATATTCGGAATTGCCATTCGACACGTTTTTCCTTCTGGCTGGATCTGGTTGATCATTAAATTATCGATGATCGTATGTATTTATGGAGCCGCAATGCTGGCATATGGTATGACAAAGTATGAAAAAGAATTAGTTCTTTCAATTCTGAGGAAACTAAGAATCATTGGAGGAAGATAAAATGTCCCTATTCAACGATAAAACCCTCATGATCACCGGGGGGACCGGCTCTTTCGGTAACGCCGTTCTCAACCGCTTTCTTTCTACCGACATCGGCGAGATCCGCATCTTCTCCCGCGATGAGAAGAAGCAGGATGATATGCGCCATGAATTTCAGGTAAAGATGCCGGAAGTGGCGGATAAGATCAAATTCTACATCGGTGACGTGCGGGATCTGCAATCCGTCCGGGGCGCTATGCGCGGGGTAGACTACATCTTCCATGCTGCCGCTCTCAAGCAGGTGCCCTCCTGCGAGTTTTTCCCCATGGAGGCAGTACGCACCAACATCATCGGCACGGACAACGTGCTGACCGCCGCCATTGAAGAGGGGGTGGAAAGCGTCATCTGTCTCTCCACCGACAAGGCGGCTTATCCCATTAACTCCATGGGCCTGACCAAGGCGATCGAGGAAAAGGTCGCGATCGCCAAGTCCCGGATGTCCGGCAAAACTAAGATCTGCTGCACCCGCTACGGAAACGTCATGTGCTCCCGCGGCTCTGTCATCCCTTTGTGGATCGATCAAATCAGATCCGGCAACCCCATCACCGTCACCGAGCCCTCCATGACCCGATTCATCATGTCTCTGGAGGAGGCGGTCGATCTCGTGCTCTTCGCCTTCGAGCATGGCGAAAATGGTGATCTGTTCATCAAAAAAGCCCCCGCCTGCACCATTCAGACGCAGGCAGAGGCGGTGTGTGAGCTGTTCGGCGGCAAAAAGGAGGAGATCAAAGTCATCGGCATCCGCCACGGTGAAAAGATGTACGAGACCCTGCTCACCAACGAGGAATGTGCCAAGGCCATCGACATGGGCGATTTCTACCGCGTGCCCGCTGACAATCGTGGGCTGAATTACGACAAATTCTTCAAAGAGGGCGATGAGAGGCGCAACACCCTGACGGAGTTCAACTCCAACAACACCCGCCGCTTAGACCTTCAGGAGACTGTGAATGCCATTGCAGCCCTGCGTTACATACAGAACCGACTCGCAGAAGAAAAATAAAGCCAACAGCGGGGGCGTTTGCCTTCCCCCCCAACTTGCTTGTGGAGAATATTATGGAACACAACTTTACTTGGAAAAACGACGGCAGGCTGAAGATCATGATCGTCTGCGGCACGCGGCCGGAGATCATCCGACTATCTGCGGTAATAAAGCGCTGCCGAGAGTATTTTGACACCTGCGTCGTCTATACCAACCAGAACTGGGACAAGAACCTCTCCACCGTGTTCTGGGAGGACTTTGAACTGAAAAACGAGGCGGGGGAGTTTGGCCCAGATATTCTGCTCCATGTGGTCGGCAGCCATCTGGGGGAGACCTGCGGGAACATTCTCGCTCAGACCTATGAGGTCATGACTGAACTGACGCCCGATGCGCTGCTGATTTTGGGCGATACCAACTCCTGCCTGTCCGCCATCTCCGCAAAGCGGCTGCACATTCCCATTTTCCACATGGAAGCAGGCAACCGCTGCAAGGACGAGTGTCTGCCCGAGGAGACCAACCGCCGCATCGTGGACGTGATCTCCGACGTGAATCTTCCTTATTCCGAGCCTGCTCGGAAATATCTGCACGAAATGGGGATGCCCAAGGAGCGTACTTATGTGACCGGTTCTCCCATGGCGGAGGTACTGCGGGGTAATCTCGACAAGATCCTTGCGTCCGATGTGCTGGAACGTCTGGGGCTGGAGCCTGATCGCTACATCCTGCTTTCCGCGCACAGGGAGGAAAACATTGACACCGACAAAAACTTTGAAAGTCTGTTCACCGCCATCAACGCGCTGGCGGAAAAATACGATGTGCCGATCCTCTACTCCTGCCATCCCCGCTCCAGGAAAAAGCTGGAGGAGAGCGGATTTCATCTGGATCCCCGCGTCCGTGTCAATGAGCCGTTGGGCTATAACGACTACAACAAGCTGCAAATGAACGCCCTTGCCATCGTCTCCGACTCCGGCACACTGCCCGAGGAGAGCAGTTTCTATCTGTCCATCGGTCACCCCATCGCCGCTGTGTGCATCCGCACCAGCACCGAACGCCCCGAGGCGCTGGAATCCGGCAATTTCATTCTGGCGGGCATTACCACCCGCGAGCTTCTCAACGCCACCGATATGGCGATCGAGATGAAACGAAAGGGTGTGCTGGGCAAGCCCTGTCCCGACTATGTGGACGAAACCGTTTCCATGAAGGTCGTGCGCATCATTCAGGGCTATGTGAATGTTGTCAATACGATGGTGTGGAGGAAGTACTAAATGAACATCCTTGTGACCGGCGCAAAGGGCATGGTGGGCACCGCCCTTGTAAATAACCTGAAAAACATCCGGGACGGCAAAAACCGAAGCCGCCCCGGTATCCACATTGACGAGATCTTCGAGTATGATCTTGCCTCCACTGCCGAAGAGCTGGACGAATACTGCTGCAAAGCGGATTTTGTCTTCAACCTCGCCGGTGTGAACCGTCCGGAGAACCCGGAGGATTTCATGAAGGGCAATTTCGGTTTCGCCTCCGAGCTGCTGAACTGCCTGAAAAAGCATAGCAACAGGGCAACGATTATGCTGTCCTCCTCCATTCAGGCTACGCTAGCAGGTCGATTCGGCAACAGCGAGTATGGCCGCAGCAAAAAGGCAGGCGAGGAGCTGTTCTTCGATTACGCCAAGGAGACCGGGGCAAGGGTCGCGGTCTATCGTTTCCCGAACCTGATGGGTCACAGCCGGCCCAATTATAACAGCGCCGTTTCCACCTTCTGCTGGGCGGTCGCCAACGATGCGCCTTTTACCGTCAACGACCCTTCTACCGAGTTGGAGCTGCTCTACATTGATGACCTTGTGGAGGGGATGTTCGACCTGCTGGAAGGCAGGGAACAGCACTGTGAGTTCGATGGCGTAAACGCGGTCGCAAGGGAGGAGGGGAGATACTGCTATGTCCCGGTGACACATCAGGTCTCCCTCGGCGAGATCGTCTCGCTGCTCGAGGAATTCAAGACACAGCCGCAGACGCTGCTGATGCCCAAGATGCCGGGCGGCAGCTTTGCCAAAAAGCTGTTCAGCCTGTACCTGACCTATCTTCCCAAAGAGAAGTTCAAGTATGCCGTGAAAATGAATTGCGACGAGCGCGGCAGCTTCACCGAGCTGGTGCATACCGCCGACTGCGGTCAGGTGAGCATCAACATCTCAAGGCCCGGCATCACTAAGGGGCAGCACTGGCACAACTCCAAATGGGAACAGTTCATCGTCGTGCACGGGCACGGGCTGATCCGGGAGCGGAACATTTCCACCGGAGAGACCATAGAGTTTGAAGTCTCCGGCGATACGATCGAGGCAGTCTACATGATCCCCGGCTGGACGCACAGCATCATCAACCTCAGCGATACCGAAGATCTGGTCACAGTGATGACCTGCAACGAGATCTTCGACCCGAATAAGCCGGACACCTTCTTTGAACCGGTGTGAAAAATCCTGCAGGGGATGCGGACACGGGACTTTTTCGGTTGGTGTGCTGAGCTTTGAGCGCAATGCTCCTT
>OHBM01001128.1_pt1 | contig 20155 bp, 20 predicted proteins | sample 1577251 | NCBI WGS metagenome assembly OHBM01 (sample SAMEA3541557, study PRJEB24748) | human gut metagenome | biome: human gut; feature: human-associated habitat; material: faeces | place: China | collected 2012 | reverse complement strand
ACTATATAGTTGTTTGTATAAACGAATTTGCTTTAAGCAAAAACCTTACCGAGCAGGAGGCTTTTCGCTATCTTTACGCAAATAAGGGTATAGAGTTTCTTACCGAAAACTACGATATTGAGCATACCCTTTCCCTACAGGACGCCGTTAACGATTTAAGCATTGTATGCCGTAATAACGGAGGTATGATACAGTGATTTTATATCATGGGACTAATTGATCTATTGATAAAATAGATGCCGTCCTTATAAGGACTTCAGTAAAAGCTTAGCAAAAATCAAGATAGTAAAATAATGTTGTTTCTTTCAGTTCGGAAGAAGCAACTTTTTTGTGCAGGAACTGTAAAAAAGTTTCAATATAATATAGGAGCTGAAAAAATGAAAACGTACACACCGGAAAAGAAGCAAGAGGCTATTGATCGTTTTATATCCGGTGAATCAGCAGCAGCCATACTCGCCGATATCGGCATACCGAAAAGCACATTTTATAATTGGGTGCGCATTTATCAGGAAGAACAGGCAGAGCTTAACAGGAAAACGGTAGATATACGTAATTTTCATTTGCTTGAAAACAAGGTTGCACGTTTGGAAACAATCATCGAAATTCTCAAATCCGCAAGCTGCACACCTAAGTCACCGTTAAAACAACGATTGTATGCTGCAGAACAGCTTTATGGGAAATACAACATACATGTAATATGCGATGCATTTGATATACCCAGAGGAACATTTTATAACCATGTTCTTCGCAACAAAAAGGACAATACTTGGTATGCAAAACGCCGGGAAGAACTGCAATCACCTTAATCAGGAATTTGATGTAAGCAGACCGAATGAGGTGTGGGTCAGTGATGTCACTTATTTTAAGTACGGCAAAAGCGCGTATTATATTTGTGTGATTATTGATTTATTTTCCCGTATGGTTATAGCATATAAAATCGGAAAGAACAACAGCGCTCAACTTGTAAAGGGAACATTTCAAATTGCGTATAAAACGCGTCAGCCTGACTCGAATCTGACCTTTCATACCGACCGTGGCAGCAACTATCGATCCAAGATTATGAATGATTATATTCGTTCATTAAACATAACACAGTCCTTTTCAGGGGCATATGTGCCATATGACAATTCAGTTATGGAATCTTTCTTTTCTTCCATGAAACGTGAGGAACTGTATCGGACGAAATATCGTTCAGAAACCGACTTTCGTAAATCCGTCGATGAGTACATAATTTTCTACAACACTAAACGTCCGCACAGAAAACTCCAATACAAGACTCCGAAACAGAAGGAAGAAGAATATGCCTTAAAATCAGCGGATTAAAAGGATAAGTGCGGATAGACTGATAGGTTCATAAATGCTGACTTTGGATATTAAATCAGAATTATTTGCATTTAACTGTTTTTAGTCCAAATGAAAAAGAAAAAATGCGACCTTGAAAAGCCGCATAAACAAATGATTTTATAATTAAAACACCATTGGAATTGGACTTGTGGGTTCAAATTTCAATGGTGTTTTCATATGGCGGAGTAGGAGAGACTCGAACTCTCGCGCCGGGGTTTAGCCGACCTACGCCCTTAGCAGGGGCGCCTCGTCACCAACTTGAGTACTACTCCATGCTGCTAAACGTTTTAAAAAAATATTACGAATATAAAAAGCTGATTGCTTTTTAACATTGCGAAATTTAGTATAACATAAACACTTGGTATTTGCAAGTGTTTTTTTTATTTTTATATAAAAAATATATGGGCGGGAAAATATGTCGGGGAATGGCGGTTTTAATCTGGTTTATACTTCTTTCAAGGCAGGGGGTGATTAAAACGGAAGAAAACATAAATGAACGTATAAGTACGTTGGAAGCAAACGAACGCAACATTTTTCACCAATTAGATGAAATTAAGAACGATGTGCGTGATATACGCAGGCTGACCGCCGCCGTTGAAAAGGTTGCGTTACAAACAGAAAACACGGCAAAAAAGGTATACAGCATTGATAAACGGCTTGAATATGTTGAGCGCGCCCCGGCAGAGGATATGAAATATTACAAAAGGGCGATTATCGGTTGTATTGCCACAGGAATTATAGGCATAATTCTGGGTGCGGTGGCGACAATAATATTAAAATAAAGGAGAATATAAAAAATGCTAAAGGGAATAGACGTATCACATTATCAAGGCAGGATAAACTGGGAAAGGGTGAAACCGCAAATAGATTTTGCAATACTGCGTATGGGGCTGGGTGACGACATACCCTCGCAGGACGATAAGCAGTTTGAGCGGAACTATGCCGAGTGCGTGAGGCTGGGTATACCGTTCGCGGTATATTTCTTCTCATATGCCGTGAATAAGGCAAAGGTCGCAAAGGAAATTGCGCATATAAAAAGGCTGCTTAACGGCAAGAAAATAAACACACCCGTATACATAGACGTAGAAAATACAATGGGTCTTGAATGGCGCACCATTTCAAACGCGGATATGCTCGGCATTATGCAGGAGTTTAATAAGCAGCTTAATGCCCTCGGCTATAAAATGGGCATATACTCCAGCCGCTCGGCGTTTTGGAACGAGAAGATGACCGACAAATGGTATGACAGTATCAGCAAGTGGGTAGCCGAATACGGCGCCAAGGTAAATAATTTCAACCGTACCTATGATATATGGCAGCATACCTCAAAAGGGCGCATAGACGGCATAAGCGGCAATGTGGATATGAATATAATGTATAACAGCATATTCACCGCCGAGCAGCCTAAGCCCGCACCGAAACCGAAACCCGCACCTAAGCCGAGCAATAAAAACACCGCCGTTAAGGAATGGCAGACCGCTGCTATTGCGGACGGCTTTAAATTCCCGAAATACGGCGCCGACGGCGTATGGGGCGCAGAGTGCGAGAGCGTAGCTAAAGTTGCCGTATGCAAAAAGAGGCTTACATACACAAACCGCAGTCTTACAAAGATAGTGCAGCGCAAGGTAGGTGTAAAGGCTGACGGAATGTTCGGCAAGGATACCGACAGGGCGGTACGCAATTTCCAAAAGGTTAACAGGCTTGCGGTTGACGGCTGCGTAGGCATAAACACCTGGAAAAAGATTTTAGGAGTATAGGGGGTGAAACAATGGATAAGAGGTTTGAAAAATGGACCAAGGCTGCCGGTATACGCGCGGTTAAGACAGTAGCGCAGACTGCCGCCGCCACAATAGGCACGTCGGCAATGCTTTCGCAGGTCGATTGGAAGGTGGTTATATCCGCGTCCTTGCTTGCGGGTCTGCTTTCAATTTTAACATCGGTTGCGGGTCTGCCGGAGGTTAAGGAATAACAGCAGCTATAAAAAATCGCCCTTACAGGATAGCCTGTAGGGGCGTATTTTTCTATATTTCGTTTTGAACACTTTCAGGTGAATCCATTCGGTAAATTTTACCCAGACTGTTTTGCTTTTTAAGCGCGTTTGAAACGGTGGGAACAGCACCGAGAGCCGTGAAGGCGTAAAGCAACAGAAGACTTGGAAGATAACTGCCCCAATTTATGCCGCCTGTAACCATAGCGTAATTCAAAAGGCGGAATAACCCGAAAAATCCTATATTGCTGTATTCATCTACCGACATAAGGGAAATAGCCGAGTCAATTTGGTAGCTTAAAAAGACCATTATAAACATAATAATGCAGGAAATAAGCACGCCTTTTTTAGAAAACTTTCCGCCAAGCATTTCATAGCCTTTAAGCGTGCAAACGCCCATTATAACGCCTGAAATTGCCGCAACATAACCGAGGCGGCTGATAACTATTATTGCAAGCGCACCGAGCAGCGAGCCCAAAAGCGCGCCGACAATGCCGCCTATGACATTTTCACTCTTTTGTTCATTCTCGCGGCGGGTAAGTGTGTGCTGCTCTTTAAATGAATTAAAGCAGGCATCGCACAGCACGGCGGGAGAATTATATATGTAATAGCTGCCGATATTGCAGGTTTCTCCGCAGGCCTGGCAGCAGGCTTGCCAGCCGCCGGCACTTAAATACGCCGCTGCTGCCGATAAAGCCGGCATAAGCTTTTTATTAACAGTGTTTGCAACACTGAAGCCGGCGGACTTGATATTAAAATCAACCCTGTAGCCATCAACCGCTGCACCAAAAAAGAGTGATTTATTGGCGCGGGCTAATTGCTGCATTTCGGCAGCGGAGGGCATATCAACACCGCGCTTTACCGAAAAGCTGAGCTGAAAGGTTTTTCCGCCCTGTATTGGCGTGATTGTGATGTTATAGCCTTGGTAATTACCGTAAATAACGCCGCTTAAATTATCGGTTTTAAGCCCCACACTTGCCGCAAACGGTAAAACCGATTTAAAATAATTACTGTCCATTTAAAAAAACTCCTTATAAAGTGTTGACAAACAGGTAATGCTTTGGTATAATATTCAATGTAAAACAATGTCAGTAAAAATGCTAATTTTGCTTTTTTTGCAATTTGATTGTTTCAAGCCCAATGCCGCGCGGCGGCTGCGGGGTTGAAAAGGCAATTTGCGTTTCGGTGTGACCGAAGCTGTTAAGCTCACCGATAAACGCATCAAGCGCCTCGGTTGTTTCAAAGGCAACCTTAATAAGCTGTGAATAGCACCCTGTAATACAGTTACATTCAAGCACATGCGGGTGTGACTGAATAAACGGGTAAAATGTAGGTTTAAGCTTTGGGTCAAGGTCAAGCTGAATAAAGGCGATTATAGGAAAGCCCGCTTTTTTAAGGTCAACATTTGCCGTGTAAGAGCCTATTATTCCTTCCTTTTCAAGCTTTTCAATTCGGGCTGCCGTAGCCGGCGAAGAAAGAAAAACCTGATTGGCTAAAATTTTAAGCGGTGTTCGCGCATTTTTTTGCAAAAGAGTAATAAGCTTTAAATCAATTGCGTCCATTGTTTTCATCCTTTATTGAACCAAAATCACCTGAATACAAGCTGATTATAAACTATTAAATTAGTTTAGTCAAGCCCGGAGAGTTTAATTATGAATATTTTTTTAAACGATTGCGAAGAAAGCTTTTTTGAAAAATCCTGCTGCTTTACAGGCTACAGACCGGCAAAATTTCCCTTTTCACTTGAGAAGGGGGTTGGCGGTCTTGAAAAGGTTGAAAATTCACTTATTGAGGCGGTTTTTGACTTATATAATAAAGGCTGTAAAACCTTTTACAGCGGTATGGCAATGGGGTTTGATATTTTAGCGGCAGAGGCGGTGCTTTTGCTTAAAGAAAATCACAGCGACGCGAGGCTTATTTGCGCGGTGCCGTTTAAAGGGCAGGGCGTGGGTTTTCCCGAGCCGTGGCGCGGCAGGTATGAAAAAATAGCAGAACGTGCGGACGAAACCGTTATGCTGGCGAATAAATACTACAGGGGCTGCTATTTCAAGCGCAACGCATTTTTAGTTGATAACACAGATTATGTTTTGACCTGGTATGACGGTCAATCGGGCGGCACGGCAGCCACCGTTAAATACGCGCAAAAAAAGGGCAGGTATATAATAAACTTGAATAAAGAATATTTCATACCTGCCGCAAAATTACAGTGCGCTGTATAACAGCAATGAAGCAAAAAGGCACAAAATAGGAATTACCGAACCGGAAATAAGCTGCGGCAGCGTGTGCCTTTTCATTTTAAGCGACGCATAACCGACAGGCAAAAGCAGCAAAAGCCCTAAAAGATACAAAGGATGAATATAGTAAGCCAGCAGCGCTACTGGACCTGCAATACCGCAGGCGTGGCCGCTGCTTTTCTTTTTTAAAACAAAAGAACTGAAAGCAATGGCAACGCCAGAAAGCAGATATGTAAGATAAAGCACCCGTTCACCGACTGACGCGCTTGTTAAAAGAGCAAACAGCATACCGCCGATATAGCCGGCAACCGAAAAAACAATTGCAAGCGAGCGCTGAAAATTCCGCCTTTCATCCGCCTTTTTTACAAGGCTTACGGGGTATGCCGAAAGCGGAATAACCATAAGGGCTGTAAGCGCGGCAATATAGTGCATATTGCTTACAAAGAAATTGCCGTGTATAAAAAGCAGCGTTACCGCAGCTGCCGCCGCAACAGGCGCTACGGTTATAATTCTTATTATTTTGCAAAGTTTCATCATTATATATCACCCGATATTATATTATGCCGTTTGGGGCGATGAAACAATGAACCGTTTTAAAAATCATTCTAATTAAAAATAACTGTCGGTAGGGTCTTTTAAAACAAACTCTACTGACAGTGGAATTACTCGTAAATATCGTTCTTTTGCTTGCCGTCGCCCACGGTGAAAACGTTAAGCGTGCCGCTGCTGTCAAGCACTGCTATAAAAATATCCTCGACCTTTTTGTATCCCTGAACCTTCAGCTCGTTATTAAGCCAGTTTTTATCCTTTCCGGCGCTTTGCAGGTTTTTATCCATAATTTTGCCGTCCATTATAACATTATAAAACACACCCTCGCCTGCGGGAACTATATTCATATCCTCAGGGGAAAGCGGTCGCTTTGCAGCGCGCGGCAGAAAACTTATTTTTCCGCTTGCTTCCATAACCGCGGTATCTATGGCGGATAAATCGTAATACCCGTCCAAGCGGCACTGCATTAAAAACTCGTTTAAATCGAGCCGGCACTTTTTGAAATTTTCACGGTACAGCTTGCCGTTTTGCATTAAAACAACCGAATGACCGAAAATAAGCCGCCTTACCCTAAGCGATTTTGAGCAGCAGATCGACACAATAAACGAAATAACGCCGTAAACCACCATGGCAACAAGCGGCTGCTCGGGGTTTTCAAGCTCGGTAGCCATTTCGGCGGCTATTGAGCCTATTGTAATGCTTACAATGTAATCAAACATATTAAGTTCGGAAAGCTGCTTGTTTCCGACCAGTTTTGTTAACAAAAATAACACAATAATTGAAACAATTGATGTTATAATAACCTTAAGGATCTCCAAAATATCACCCTTATCATTTTTTAAGTTATTTTTTGTTTTAATTATAAAATTATTCATATAAACAGCATTTACTAAACATAAAAATCTTAATGGCTGAATTTGTTTTTCTAAAGTTCTTTCTTTTTTGGCAAAGATAAATTATCACAACCACTAAAGGTGTAAGGGGATATTTCTGATGGGGTTTGCTGTTGCGGTATCACAAAGGCGATTTACAGATACATAGCAGGTTAATAGGAGGAGCTTTATGATCAGAGGACTATCTTTTAAAATTTCACAGGGAATAAGCAATCCCTTGTTTAACATACTGGCAGGCGTTGATACAGAAAAGTATTCCTGGTTTTGTGTTCCGAATCAGGAGGAGGTCTGGGAGACAGACAGTAATCTTCTGTTTTTTAAAAAAGCAGATTACAACGGTCGGGAGTTTGCCGATTTAATTAAACGTGATTGTAACATAATTTTCCTTAAGCTTCAGGCATATATATCGAAAAGTGAATATTTCAATATAAGCTCCTACGATGAATTTATAAAAAGCGATTGTCAACTGTTGCTCTTGGTTTATGATTGTGTATTTGCAGAAATATATTGCAGGAATACCGATATTACAAAAGCAATTTATGATAGTATAATAAATAAAAGATATTCCGATGTAGCGTTCATCACGGATTCAAACGATAATAGATATAAGTTTGATATTTTATGAGTAAGAGAAAATAGACGTATTAATAATTAATGAGGGGTATTAATGAAATACTTAGATTTAAACACCGATGATCTTACTTGGCAGAAAAATTTGAATCTTTACTATTCATATTTAGAATCAATAAAATCAAGATTTTCTAAAAAATTTTTCTGTTTTTGTACTAAAGCAGGTATGCATGACAGTATATTAGTAAATTTACAAATAGTAAAAAGAACTTTAACTAACGGTACTGTCATAGATGTGAATACCCTCTGGGAAAAAAGCGGAAAACAATTTTCTTTGATATTTAAAGATGTGAAAAGTATAAATATGAATATCAATCTATTTGACGGATATTGCGAATTTGGTGATTATATAGCCGGCGAATTTTCAGCAGTAAATGAACAACTTCTAAGTTTTGAGTTTTTATTCTATGACTGTAAAAACGCTGTTAAACTAATATTTAAAAAAATATATTTCAAAACTTAGGGAAAATACAGGTAAAGTCCACTTTGGATATTTGCCCGCAGTAAATTACTGAAACAGCTGATACTATAAATGTATTGACAAAATTCAAAAATGCGTGTATAATTGTATACAATGATACTGACAGAGGGTGAATACATTGCTTGAAATATCGGGTAAAACAAATTTACTTGAACAGGACAATTACAAATATTCCTTACAGGATGTGGCTGAGCCGAACCTGTACCGCGACTTTTATACATATGAGGATGTGCCGCGAGTTGCGTTCAACCACCGCAGGGTGCCTATGGGTATGCCGAAGGATATATGGATAACCGACACATCACTGCGCGACGGTCAGCAATCGGTTGAGCCGTACACGGTAGAACAGATTGTCAACCTATACAAGCTTATGTCAAAGCTGGGCGGGCCTTACGGAATTATCCGCCAGACCGAATTTTTCGTTTACAGCAAAAAGGATAGGGAAGCAATTGAAAAATGCCAGGCGCTGGGGCTTAAATTCCCCGAAATTACCACTTGGATACGCGCCAGCAAAGAAGATTTCAAACTTGTGCGCGACTTAGGCATCAGGGAGACGGGAATATTGGTTTCCTGCAGCGATTACCATATTTTCAAGAAACTTAAAAAGACCCGCGGCGAGGCTATGAAAATGTACCTTGATGCGGTATCGGAAGCGTTTGAGGCGGGCGTTATGCCGCGCTGCCACCTTGAAGATATTACAAGGGCGGATTTTTACGGCTTTGTGGTGCCCTTTGTAAACGAGCTTATGAAAATGTCGGCGCAGGCGAAAATTCCCGTAAGAATTCGTGCGTGCGATACTATGGGCTACGGCGTGCCGTACCCCGAGGTTGCGCTGCCGCGCAGCGTGCCGGGCATAATTTACGGCTTGCAGCACTATTCGGATGTACCGAGCGAAATGCTTGAATGGCACGGGCATAACGATTTTTACAAGGCGGTTGCAAACGCCTCTACCGCGTGGCTTTACGGCGCTTCGGCGGTAAACTGCTCGCTGCTCGGCATAGGGGAGAGAACGGGCAATATTCCGCTTGAGGCTATGGTAATGGAATACGCCTCGCTTCGCGGCTCGCTTGACGGTATGGACACAACGGTTATAACCGAAATAGCCGAATATTTCAAAAAGGAAATGGGCTATAAAATACCGCCCATGACCCCGTTTGTAGGTAAAAACTTCAACGTTACAAAGGCTGGCATACACGCCGACGGGCTTTTAAAGGACGAGGAAATTTACAATATTTTCGATACCGAGAAGATACTCAACCGCCCCGCCTCTGTTTCGGTAGGTAAAACAAGCGGACTTGCGGGAATTGCCTACTGGATAAACCACAATTACGGCTTAAAGGGTGAAAACGAGGTTGATAAAAAGGACCCCGCGGTTATCGCCCTTAAGGAATGGGTAGATACGGAATATCAAAACGGAAGACAGACCGCTATATCCGACGGCGAGCTTGAAAGGCACTTAAAAGAGCTGTCGGGCGGAAGATTTTAGTTTGCCTAAGGAGAAGAAGTTATGATTGAACATAAAACAATATCCCTTGCAGATCAGGTATTCGATCATCTTGAAAATGATATTTTAAGCGGCAAATATCAGCGCGGCGAAATTCTGACCGAGAGCAAATTAAGTGCGGAGTTGGGAGTAAGCCGCACACCTATACGCGAGGCGCTGCGCCGCTTGGAGCAGGAGCACATTATTGAAGAATCGGGAAAAGGTTCGGTTGTAATAGGCATTAACGAAAAGGATCTTGAAGATATTTTTATGATACGCAAGAGCCTTGAATGCCAGGTTGCGGCGCTTGCGGCGAAAAACCGCACCGAGGAGCAGCTGAAACAGCTGCGCGAGGCGCTTGAATTTCAGGAGTTTTACCTGAATAAAAAAGACCCCGACCAAATAAAGTTGATGGACAGCCGCTTTCACGAAACACTTTATAAATTAAGCGGCAGCACCGCGTTTTACGATACGCTTGTGCCGTTGCACAAGAAAATTCAGAAATACCGCCGCGCTTCTGTTACAAATTCAAGCCGCGCGGAAGCGTCTGTTGCGGAGCACCGCAAAATTTACGAGGCTATTGAGGCAAAAAACACCGCTCTTGCCGCAAAATATGCGTCGGAGCATGTTGAAAACGCTTATAAACACATTATGAGAAAGGACTAATAATTATGGGCTACACTATTGCACAGAAAATTATTAAGGCGCATATGCTTTCGGGCGATATGACCGTGGGCAGCGAGGTTGCGCTTAAAATCGACCAGACCTTAACGCAGGACGCCACGGGCACCATGGCGTACCTTGAATTTGAGACTATGGGGCTTGACCGCGTTAAAACCGAGCGCAGCGTGGCTTATATAGACCACAACACACTGCAATCGGGCTTTGAAAATGCCGACGACCACCGCTACATTCAGTCGGTTGCCAAAAAGCACGGTATCTACTTTTCGCGCCCCGGCAACGGCATTTGCCACCAGGTGCATTTAGAGCGTTTCGGCAAGCCCGGCAAGACACTTATCGGGTCGGACAGCCACACTCCTACAGGCGGCGGCATAGGTATGCTTGCAATGGGCGCGGGCGGACTTGACGTGGCGGTTGCCATGGGCGGCGGCGCTTACTACATTACAATGCCAAAAATGTATAAGGTAAATTTAAAGGGTAAATTAAAGCCTTTTGTTACCGCGAAGGATATAAGCCTTGAAATTCTGCGTATACTCTCGGTTAAGGGCGGCGTAGGCGCCATAATCGAGTGGGGCGGCGAGGGTATTAAGTACCTTTCCGTGCCGGAGCGCGCCACCATTACCAATATGGGCACTGAGCTCGGCGCTACCACCTCAATCTTCCCGTCTGATGAGGTTACAAAGAAATTCCTTGAAGCAGAGGGCAGAGGAGAGGATTATACAGAGCTTTCAAGCGACGCGGACGCGGTTTACGATAAGGTAATAGACATTGACCTTGATGAGTTAAAGCCGCTTATAGCATGTCCGCACAGCCCCGACAATATCGTAACGGTAGAATCCTTAAAGGGCACAAAGGTTGACCAGGTCTGCATAGGCTCCTGTACCAATTCATCACTTTTTGATATGCTAAAGGTTGCGGCGCTTTTAAAGGGCAAAACCATTTCGCCCTCTGTCAGCCTTTCCATTTCGCCCGGCTCTAAGCAGGTGCTTTCAATGCTGGCGGATTGCGGCGCGCTTTCAGATATATTAGCAAGCGGAGCAAGACTGCTTGAATGTGCCTGCGGGCCCTGCATAGGTATGGGCTTTTCGCCTAATTCCGCGGGTGTATCATTACGCACATTCAACCGCAATTTCTTAGGTCGCAGCGGCACTAAGGACGCAAGCGTGTACCTTGTTTCCCCCGAAACCGCGGTTGCCGCGGCGCTTACGGGCGAAATTACCGACCCGAGACTTTTGGGTGAAGAACCGCACGTTACAATGCCTGCCGCTTTCAAAATTGACGACAGCGCGGTAATCCCCCCCGCAACACCCGAAGAGGCTAAGGACTTAGAGGTTCTGCGCGGACCTAACATTAAGCCTTTCCCGAAATCGGAACCGCAGACCGATACTCTTTCAGCCGAGCTTGTGCTTAAAGTGGGCGATAACATAACCACCGACCACATTATGCCCGCAGGCGCTAAAATATTGCCTTACCGCTCAAATATTCCGCACCTTTCGCAGTTCTGCTTTGCGGTGTGCGACGAGACCTTCCCCGAGCGCGCAAAGGCACTCGGTAAAAGCATAATTGTAGGCGGCAGTAACTACGGTCAAGGCTCCTCGCGCGAGCATGCGGCGCTTGTGCCTATGTATTTAGGCGTTCGCGCGGTTATTACAAAGAGCTTTGCGCGTATTCATGTTGCTAACCTTATAAACGCGGGAATTATGCCGCTTACCTTTAAAAATCCCGATGATTACGATAAGCTCAATCAATCGGATAAATTAACGCTTACAAATGTGTTTGCGGGAATGGACAGCGGCGAAATAATGCTGAAAGACGAAACCACAGGCGACAAAATACCGCTTGTATGCTCATTTACCGAGCGCCAGAAAGCAATACTCAAAGCAGGCGGACTGCTTGAATATACCAAAAAGGAAGGCTGATATAAAATGGAAAAGTACATTGACGCGGCGGTTGAACAGTTCCGCACACTATTAAACGAGCAGATTGCGCGCGAACGCAAAATGGAGCAGGATAAGCGCTACACCGATTATAAAAAGCTTGATAAAATTATAATCGGCATTTGCGGCGGCGACGGCATAGGACCGATAATTTCCGCCGAATCAGAGCGCCTTTTGCAGTTTATTTTAAAGGATGAAATTGCCGCGGGCAAAATTGAGCTGCGCACCATTGAGTGGCTTACCATAGAGAATAGAATTGCGCATAATCAGGCAATACCCGATGATGTTTTAGCTGAAATCAAGGCTTGCAACGTTATTCTTAAAGCGCCCACCACCACGCTTAAGGGCGGCACGCTTGAAAGCGCAAACGTAGCAATGCGCCGCGAGCTTGATTTGTATGCAAATGTCCGCCCCGTAGCCGTGCCCGAGCTTGGAATTGACTGGACTTTCTTCCGTGAAAACACCGAGGGCGAGTATGTTCTCGGCAGCCGCGGCGTGGAAATTCCCGATACCTTGGCTTTCGATTTTAAGGTTACCACCAACGAGGGCACAAAGCGCATTGCGCGCGCCGCTTTTGAGTACGCTAAAAACAACGGCAAAACCAATGTTGCAATAGTTACAAAGGCTAATATTATGAAGAAGACCGACGGCAAGTTCTCAGAGCTTTGCCACGAGGTTGCAAAGGATTACCCCGGCATTACCGCCGAAGATTGGTACATTGATATTATGACCGCGAACCTTGTAAACGAGCGCGTAAGAAGCAACTTCCAGGTTATTCTTCTGCCGAATCTTTACGGTGATATTATTACCGACGAGGCAGCGCAGATACAGGGCGGCGTAGGCACGGCGGGCAGCGCCAATATAGGCGATGTTTACGCTATGTTCGAGGCTATTCACGGCTCCGCACCGCGTATGATTGAAACGGGCAGGGGAGCATATGCCAACCCAACCAGTATGTTTAAGGCAACCGAAATGCTGCTGCGCCACATCGGCTTTACCGAAAAGGCTGATAAGCTGAATAAAGCGCTGCACATCTGCACCGAGGTTGATAAAAAGTATGTTATCACCGGTCATGAGGACGGCGCTACCTGCTCACAGTTCGGCGATTATTTAATGGCGACAATCGAAAAGCTTTAATAAAATGGGGCTGTCGAGTTAAGACAGCCCCATCTTTTTGTTGAATATTTTATTAAAGCGCCTTTGGGGTAAAGCCCAAATCTTCAATTTCCCGCAGGGCGGTTGCAAGGCAATGCTCGCAGCCATCTATAGTCACGGTTTTGTTTTCAAGCGATACGCTGAATTTAAGCTCTGCCGCATTAAGCGCGTTTGTTATGCGCTTAACACAGGCGTCGCAGTGCATATCGGGTACGGATATTACTCTTTCCATTTTTATCACCTCACTTCATCAGCTTTTGCAGGGTGGCGGTAAGCTCGTCTATAACCGAGTCGTCGCCCGCGCGTATGTTATCCGCCACACAGGTGTGTATATGGTTTGAAAGCAATTCGCGGTTAAATGCGTTGAGCGCCGCCTGAATTGCCGATACCTGAATTAAAATATCGGTGCAGTATGCGTCGTTTTCAAGCATTGAGCGTACACCGCGCACCTGCCCCTCTATGCGGTTAAGGCGGTTTATAAGCAGCTTATACTCCTTTTCACCGCGGTGCTTTTTCTTTTTGCAGCATTCACATTCGCTCATAGCTTTTTACCTCTCAATCTTAAAGCGTTACCCACAACGAATACCGAGCTTAGCGACATTGCAAGCCCCGCCAGCATCGGGCTTAAAAGCGGACCGCCGAAAACATAAAGCAGCCCCGCTGCTATGGGTATGCAAATTGCGTTATAGCAAAACGCCCAGAAAAGATTTTCCTTTATATTGGTTATGGTCAGTCGGCTGAGGCGAATTGCGCGCGGAACATCGAGCGGGTCGTTTTTCATAAGCACAATATCCGCCGCCTCAATTGCAATATCGCTGCCGCCGCCCACGGCACAGCCTATATCAGCCTCGGTCAGAGCGGGCGCGTCGTTAATGCCGTCGCCCACCATCATAACAACGCCGTATTTTTGCTTTATTTCGGAAATTATTTTTGCTTTTTCTTCGGGCAGAACCTCGGAATATACCTCGTCGGCATCTACCGCCGCGCCTATATACTCGGCGCAGGCTTTATTATCGCCTGATAAAATAACGGTTTTAATGCCTAATTTTTTAAGGCGGGCAAAAGCGTCTTTTGAGGTTTCCCGCACTTGGTCGGCAATGGCTATAAGACCTATGCAATCACCGTTTACTGCGGCGTAAATAAGCGATTTACCTTCACCCGCAAGCCTTTCGCCCGTTTCGCGGTATTTTGATATATCAGCGCCGCCCTCTGCAAGCAGCGCAGCGTTGCCGAGCAGTATATTTTCACCGTTTATAATGCACCTAAGCCCTTTACCCGAAATATATTCGCTTTTTTCGGCTCTGCCTGCTACGTTTATGCCGCTTTCGGCGGCATACGCTGTAACCGCTTGCGCCAGCGGGTGAGCAGAGTCAGCCTCGGCTGCCGCTGCGGTTTTCAAAAGCCGCGCTTTATCGTCGGCGTAAATATCGGTCACCGCTGCCTTACCGACGGTCACGGTGCCTGTTTTATCAAAAACCGCCGCCTTTACGGTGTGGGTTATTTCAAGAATCTCGCCGTTGCGAATTAAAATTCCGTTCTCGGCGCCAAGCCCTGTGCCTACCATTACCGCCGTAGGCGTTGCAAGCCCCAAAGCGCAGGGGCAGGCGATAACAAGCACGCTTGTGAATACCCTAAGCGCAAAGGAAATATCCTTACCCGCAATCAGCCACGCCGCCGCGGCAATAACCGCAATAGTAATTACCACCGGCACAAACACGCCGGCAACCTTGTCCGCCGTTTTTGAAATGGGGGCTTTTTTATTTTGCGCGTCCTCAACAAATTTAATTATTTTTGCAAGGGCGGTATCCTTACCGATTTTAGTAACCGTAACGTATATTACGCCGCTTATATTTATGCTGCCGCCCGTAACAAGGCTGCCCTCTGTCTTTTCAATCGGCAGGCTTTCGCCCGTCAGCATTGATTCATCGGCGCTGCTTTCACCCTTTATTATTTTGCCGTCAAGCGGTATGCTCTCGCCCGGCTTTACAATTACCGTTTCGCCAACGGCTACATCTTTTGTGGGTACTGTAATTTCCTTGCCGTCGCGCAGTACCCTCGCGGTATCAGGCGATAGGCGCATAAGCTTTTCCACTGCCGAGGCTGTTCTGCGCTTGCTGTGCTCCTCAAGCTGCTTGCCGAGCGCCACAAGAGTTATTACCACTGCTACCGATTCATAATAGAGGTTATGCACCGCGTGCATATTGTAGGGTATCATATAGGTCATAACCACGCTGTAAATAAATGAGGCGCCCGCGCCCACGGCTACAAGAGAATCCATATTCGGGTTACCGCGCAAAAGCAGGGGAATACCGTGGGTGAAAAAGCGCCTGCCTATAAACATTACAGGTATGCAAAGCAGCAGCTGGGTAAGCGCAAAGCCGTAGGGGTCGCCCGAAATATTCATAAACGGGGGAACGGGCAGCTTGTCCGTCAGCATTTGCCCCATTGAAATGTAGAGCAATAACGCCGATAATACCGCCGAAACCACAGTACCGCCGAAGCCGCCCTTTTTCTTTTCGTCTGTTTTCGGTTTTTCTGTTCCTTCGGGGGTATCGGGGCGTATTCCGAACCCCGCCTTTTCAACCACGCGGGTAAAATCCGCCTGACCGGTCTTTTGCTCATCATAGCTTACGGTCATTTTGCCTGTTATAAGGTTTACATCACAGCTTTCAACGCCCTCCAGCCGCGATACTACGCGCTGAACCGAGGCAGAGCACGCCGCGCAGGACATTCCGCTTATTATATATTCTTCCTGTTTCATAGGTTATCTTCCTTTCTGTGTGTTATTATATACCCCTTAGGGGTATTTGTCAAGCCGAAAATCAGAAATTTTATTGACAAGTATTAAGTAAGATATTATAATTCGTTTGTTCTAACAAATTTTAAAAATATAGAACTTTGTTTTGATTGGGTGATAATATGGACTCTATGCTTGGCAGTGTGTTTTTTGTTGTTTATGCGATAGGCAGGCTCATAAACGGCTCCCTGAGCGAGCGTTTTCCGGCACGGAATATGATAACCGGCGGCTTGTTGCTTGGGGCACTGGCGTTTTACAGGCGAAAAATGAGCAGTTGAATTTAATTTGAGAGTGTTTTATATTATTTGAATAGATAATAAGCCCCGGTAAGAGCAAATCTTATCGGGGCTTCAGTCTGTCGATAAACCTAAAATTTTATTTTTGCGGCGTTCACGCCGCATCTTTCGTTTTTCCGCTGACATGCGCGGCGGAAAAACACATTATAAGCGAAAAACCGCTGAATAAGCGGTTTTTCAAGGGAACTGGGGTGGTATTGGCGGGGATAGAGTGCAGTCCGAAAATCTTTGATTTTCGAGCGAGCGGCATTCCCGTCCAAGAGCGTGTCGACTTTTTCGACACGCTCAAGCCCCGGTAAGAGCAAATCTTATCGGGGCTTGACTTTATTCGGATTGTATTGAATTGAAGTAATCAACTATTCCGCGGGTTATGGCTTTTGCCTTTTCGGTGTTCTTTGCATCGTTTGTTATTATGCCGAAATCAGCCGAGTTAGACATAAATCCGTTTTCGGTAAGCACCACGGGGCAGGTGGTTATGCGGCACATAAAGTAGTAATGCCATTTAAAAATGAAATCCGTATACAGTGATGTAGAGTTTTTCGTCTGCGCGAGAACCAGCTCCGACGGGCGCTTTGAAAAAGCGTTTGAATAATATGCCCCAAAGCCCCTTGCGCTGCCGCTTGTAGATGAATTATGATGCACGGCTATGCAGTAATCGGGCTTTTCACGCTTTAATATTGCAATTTTATCAAGGGTGGAGCTTACGGTATCTCCCGTTCTTGTCATTACAACCTTTGCTCCTGCCTTTTTAAGCTCCGCCTCTATTTTTTTAGCAAGGTTTAAGTTTGCGATTTTCTCGCAATAGCTGTTTTTAAGATTCCCGAGCCCTGCGGCACCGCCGTCTGTTCCGCCATGACCCACGTCGATAAGAATTTTAGCGCCGTTTAAATTTGTGCGGTATTCATTATCAGCCGCGGTAACCTTTTTCGGGTTTAAAAATGTAAATACAAGCTGTCCCGCGTCGTTATACGCGCAGTCCCAGCCATAAAACGCGCCCTGCTTTTTAAGATAAAGCCGCAGGGTATAATCACGCACGGCGCTTTTATCGGCGTTCATATTCTTGAAAAGCTCCGCGCTCTTAAAAATCGGGTTATCTTCGGGTATTGAAATTTCGCCCTCAAACACAGTGGCATAACAAAATGTTATATCAATATATTGAAATGTTACCGCCGAAACATTGTAATTCTGAGTTGCGGGGTTAGCGTAATTTTGCGGCAAAATGTCAAAGTAGAAGGGGGCTTTCCAGTTTGTATCAAAGGTTAAAACGGTGTGCGTATCGCCGTTTTCAAATGAGGCAAGCTTTATCTCGTTGTGGTCGGGCAGGGTGCCGGTATATTGCTTGGTAATTTGCTTGCGCCCGTTGCGCGGTTTATCCCGCAGTTCCTTATAAACGCGGTAGCCTGCGCGCAAGGTTATATACTCATTTTTGTTGGACTTGGTTTCATATATAACAAGGTCGGGCGACGAATAATCAACCGTTCCGCGCGGGAGATAGTTATTGGTAGGTCTTGACCAGTCAACCGAGCCGTTTTTGAGGGCTGCGGCGGAAACGTTGCCGTCAAAGGTCTCGGCGGTTTCGCCCACAATTTCGGCAATACAGCCCGAGCCTACATTCATATATTTACCGCCGGTAGGTGTGGCTTTGGGGTCATAATCGACTATAATATCGCTCTTTTTACAGGTTATAATGCCCGATGAAAAGCTTTCGCTTTTGCCGGCGTGCGTAGCTTTAAATACAATTTTGCCGAGGTTGAGGTTTTGCGTGTTGTTTCCCGGCAGCTTGAAAACACCGTTATACGATATAAAATCGGATTTTTCATCATTACTGTTGTTTGCAACGGTAAGATTTTGAGTTGATCCGTTAAATGTGGCTGTTACCGCGCTGCCCTTGCGCGCCATAACGTTTACAACAAGCGTTGAACCGCTGGGATATGTTTGCGCCTTTGCAGGCGAATAGCTTTCTATTATAACGTACCTGTAATTTACGGTGTAGGTTTTTGCTTCGCCCTTGTGCTCAAACGCAAAGGTGTTTTTGCCGACATTAAGCGTAACGTTATATGTAAACGCGCCGTCCTCGCCGCGCTCAACTGCCGTGCCGTTTACCGTAAGCGGCTCTGCCGGGTCAGAGGTGCCGGAAAACGTAAATTCCGGGGCTGTTACGTTTAAAGTATCATTTTCAGGGGAGGATATAACAAGGCGTATGCCGTTATCTACAGGTGCCTGCGGCTCTGAGCTTGCAAGTGCCGATGAAGCGGGCGGGTTATCAAGCCGTGCGTTTGCCGCACGCGAGCCGGTTTTCAGAATAATAACCACAGCGACCGTAGCGGCAATTACCGCGCCCAAAGCCGCGCCTGAAATTATAAGTGCTTTTCGCAAAGTTGCGTTCATTTTGTTCCTCGCCTTAAAAAAGTATTGTTTTTTATAAAATATCTGTTAAAATATAGTTACTATACTATTATACTCTTGCGGCGACATTTTTCAACACAAACTTTAATTTCGGGAGAGATTTTTTAATGGGAATTTGTTACATTTTCGGCGCGGCGGACGGTCTGCCCGACGAATTGGTAAAAAATGACGGAGATTTAATTATAGCGGCGGACTCGGGAATAAATCATTTGGAAAAATTCGGTGTTCAGCCGGATATTGCCGTGGGTGATTTTGATTCGCTGGGCTTTGTGCCCGATTGCGCGGAGGTTATTAAGCACCCGGTTATGAAAAAAGATACCGACACTATGCTTGCGGTTAAAACCGGCTTTGAGCGCGGATATAATGAATTTGTTATATACGGCGGTGTAGGGGGCAGACCCGACCATACATTTGCCAATTATCAGACATTGTGCTATATATCCCGCCGCGGCGGCAGGGGATACCTCTGCTTTAACGGCTATACTGCCTGCTGCATTACAAATTCCGAAATTGAGTTTTCAGAGCGTGAGGGCACGGTATCGGTTTTTGCTATGAGCGGAACGGCAGAGGGCGTTACTTTAGAGGGAGTATTATACCCGCTAGAAAACGCAGTGCTTGAATACAGCTTTCCGCTTGGGGTAAGCAATGAATTTACCGGCACAACTGCTAAAATGAGCGTTAAAAACGGAACGATGCTTATTATATGGCGTAATAAATAAATGCCGCTGTCACCTTATTTTATTCCATAGCTTATAATAAGTGCCTTTTCTTTCAAGCAGTTCTTCGTGAGTGCCTGTTTCTTCAATGCCCTCGGCTCCCAGCACCACAATGCGGTCGTAATCCTTTACGGTGGTAAGGCGGTGGGCAATTGTAAGCGTGGTGCGGTTGTGTGCCAGCTTTTCAAGGCTTTCGCTCACCAAAATTTCGCTTTCGTTATCCAGTGCGCTTGTAGCCTCGTCAAGTATAAGAACGGGCGGATTTTTAAGGAACACGCGCGCTATTGAAATGCGCTGCTTTTGCCCGCCCGAAAGCTTAACGCCGCGCTCGCCTACATATGTATTATAGCCATCGGGCAGGCGGGAGATAAATTCATCAGCCCCCGCAAGCAGTGCGGCGTTTTTTATTTCCTCGTCGGTCGCGTTTTCCTTGCCGTAGGCAATATTTTCCTTTACCGTACCGCTGAAAAGGTAAACATCCTGCTGAACAATACCAATAGCTCCGCGAAGACTTGCAAGGGTCACGTCGCGCACATCCTGACCGTCAATTAAAACCGCGCCGCCGG
>OHBM01001127.1_pt1 | contig 20159 bp, 13 predicted proteins | sample 1577251 | NCBI WGS metagenome assembly OHBM01 (sample SAMEA3541557, study PRJEB24748) | human gut metagenome | biome: human gut; feature: human-associated habitat; material: faeces | place: China | collected 2012 | reverse complement strand
GACAGAAGAAGTTGTTGGAAGAGACAGAATAAGTTATTGGAAGATGTGCCTGGCGCTGGCGGCAACGTTTGCCCTGGCGTGCACGCCGCTGGCCGTTGGCTTTACGCTGTCGAGCCTGGGCGCGCGCGAGGAGCTGCTCAACGGTGTGGGCAACCTGCTCGGCATGCTCATGACGTTTTTGGGCGGCGCCTGGATGCCGCTGTCGCTCATGGGCTCGGCCGTGCAGACGGTGGCGCACTTTGTGCCGACGTATTGGGTGAACGATGCGATCGGCAAGGCGCTTGCCTCGGACCTGACGTCTGCTGTGTTGGGCGACATCGCCTGCGACCTGGGCGTCACGGTGCTCTTTGCCGCGGCCATCGCCGCCGTAGGCCTAGCCCTCGCGCACAACAAATCCCACGCCTAGCCACCTAGTCATTGGGGACAGTCTTTGCCGATTCGCCGGCTCGCCGGCCGGGCTGGCAAGGACTGTCCCAATATGTCGGCACTTGGGGACGTTCCTTTCCTGCCGGCACTCATTGGGGACAGACTTAAACACTCATTGGGGACAGACTTAAATGAGCGATTTCACTCATTTAAGTCTGTCCCCAATGAGTAGGTTGGAAAAAAGCCGTGCACGTCGCTTAAAAATAGTTCGCCCGGGTTTACTATTAGCCTAGAAAAGTAGCAGAAGGCTAACAACGGGGGATAGCATGGCGACAAAGCGTGCCTACGTCCAGGTCAACGGACTCAAGAAACACTATGGCGACGGTGATGCACGCCTGACGGTGCTCGACGGCATCGACACGTCCATCAACCGCGGCGAGATCTGCGTCATGCTGGGGCCCTCGGGCTCGCGGAAGTGCGGATCTCGGCTCCCGCCTTGCGGAAAGCTTTCGCCGAATCGTAGTCGCAGTTTGTGCCCGGGAACACCGGAAGGTAGGCGATAACCTTATCGACCTTCGGTCCCTTATATTCAAGATCCGCCTTCTTTGCCTTGAACGGCTTCACACCCTCCATGCCCTTAGGCAGCAGCCTCTTGAAGTCTGGCTTGCTGACTGCGGGGTAAACCTTCTCGAAGAGCGACGCGTTGAAATCCATCATCTCGAAGATGGAAAGTTTGGTCCCGTTCACGCGGACGTTGCCGTCCTCGCCCGAAGTCACCGTTCCAATCTCGATGGCGTTCTCGAAGTCAAGCGCGCTCCCGTCGGTCTCCACCACGATGGAACCATAGCTTAGATTGAACAGCTCGTCCTCCGAAAGGTTGACGTCGAACCCGAACGCGTTGCCGAAGCTCATCTTGCAAAGCGCCTCTGCCACTCCACCGAATCCTACCGCCCAACCGGCCACGATCGTGCCGTCCTCTATCTTTTCCTGAATATGATTCCAGTTCCTCTTGAGCTGCTCCGTGTCAGGCATCCTGTCAGCGAGCGGAGTATGCTTCACGAGGTAGAGGCGGTCTCCCTCCCATTTGAGTTCCGGAGAGATCACCTTGTCAGCCTTTACCGGAGTGATACCGAACGCGATAAGGGTCGGCGGCACGTGAATCGTACCGCTCTCAGTCTCAAACGATCCGCTCATCGAATCCTTTCCGCCGATGGAGGCAAGGCCAAGTTCCTTCTGCATCTTCAGCGCCCCGAGCAGAGCCGCCGTCGGCTTGCCCCATACCTTCGGATCAGCTGTCATCCTTTCAAAATATTCCTGGCAAGAGAATCTCATTGTCTCCCAATGGCCTCCCGCCGCCACGACCTTGCTGCAAGCCTCGATGAATGAATATGCCGCACCGTGGTAAGGGCTCCAGTCGCAGATGTCAGGGCTAAAGCCGAACGCCATCATGCTGGCTGTGTCGGTATAACCCTTGACCGGAAGTTTCTGCACTGAGACCTGGGTCTCGGTGGTCTGTAGCTCGCCTCCGAACGGCATCAGCACGGTGGAACGGCCGATGGTGGAGTCGAACATCTCTATAAGGCCTTTCTGGCAGGTCACGTTCGGATCCTGCAGGTTGGCGAACATTCTCTCTTTCAGGTTCTTGCCCGGAACGTCGCGGAAGAACGGATCCCTGTCCTCGACCGCTCCGATAGTGGCCTTTGAATAATGCTTCGCACCGGCGCTGTCGATGAACGCTCTGGTGAGATCCACAACGACCTTGTCGCCGTAGAACATCCTCATTCTGGCGGTGTCGGTGACCTCGGCCACGTGCGTCACCTCGATATTCTCTGAATGGCAAAGCGCCTTGAATTCCTCCTCGTCCTTGGCTTCCACTACGACGGCCATACGCTCCTGGGACTCGCTGATGGCCAGTTCCGTGGAGTTCATTCCGCTGTATTTCACCGGAACACGGTCAAGGTAGATGTCCAGCCCGTCGGCAAGCTCACCGATGGCGACACTCACTCCGCCGGCTCCGAAGTCATTCGATTTCTTTATCAGTCTCGTGACCTCAGGCCTTCTGAAAAGCCTTTCCAACTTTCTCTCCTCCGGAGCGTTACCCTTCTGGACCTCACTTCCGCAAGTCTCAAGGGACTCCTCTGTGTGTTCCTTTGAGGAACCTGTCGCACCGCCGATTCCGTCGCGTCCGGTGCGTCCGCCGATCATCAGCACGACATCCCCGGCCTTAGGGCTTTCCCTTCTCACGTCCCCGGCCTTCACCGCTCCGACAACCGCTCCGACCTCCATTCTCTTGGCCGTGTAGCCCTCGTGGTAGATCTCGCGGACGTGGGTTGTCGCAAGACCGATCTGATTGCCGTAGGAGGAATATCCCTGGGCGGCCTTCCTGGTGATGACCTTCTGCGGGAGCTTGCCCGGAAGTGTCTCGCTGACAGGTTTGTAGATGTCGCCGGCACCGGTGACACGCATTGCCTGATAGACGTAGGAGCGTCCTGAGAGCGGATCCCTGATGGCTCCGCCCAGGCAGGTGGCGGCCCCGCCGAACGGCTCGATTTCCGTAGGGTGGTTGTGGGTCTCGTTCTTGAACATCAGCAGCCATCTCTCGGTCTGCCCGTCCACATCCACATCTATGAATATGCTGCACGCATTGTTCTCCTCGCTGACCTCCAAGTCATCCAGCAAACCGTTCTTCCTGAGGTATTTCGCCCCGATTGTGGCCATGTCCATCAGGTTCAGTCCCTTCTTCTCGCGGCCCGTATCCGAGCGCATCCTCAGGTACAGGGCCATCGTCCCGTCGATGTCCTCCTTGATGAAGGAATCCTCCACGTTGATGCTCTCCAGTTCCGTCGTGAATGTCGTGTGGCGGCAGTGGTCGCTCCAGTAGGTGTCCAGAATCCTGAGTTCGGTCTCGTTCGGATCCCTGCCTTCCTCGGTGAAATATTTCACAACCTCGGCGAGGTCGTCGGCGTTCATCGCAAGGCCCATCTTTTTGCAATATGCTTTCAGATCGTCCCCGCTCATATTCCTGAATCCCTCCAGCACGGGAACCGGCTTGACCGCCGCGTGTTCCGTGTCGGCCAGTTTGCTCAGGTCTTTCGCGCGGGATTCCACCGGATTGATGTAGTAGTGGCGGATCTTCTCAAGCGTCTCCTCGGAGGCGTCGGAGTCCACGATCAGAAGTTTGGAACTCTTTATGCTGATCCGCGCCGTGGGGTCGATCAGGTGCACGCAGTCCACAGCCGAGGCCGCCCTCTGGTCGAACTGGCCCGGCAGGTACTCGACAGCGATGTACTTCGCTCCGTCCAGGTCGATCGAATCTGTGACAGAGTCGGTCACAATCTCTCCGAAGACGCTGTAGCGGCTCTTCTCCAGAAGATCGGGCGTGAATCCGAACAAGTCATAAACATTAAGCAGCCGAAGCGTTTTCAGCTCCAGCTGCAGGTTCTCGTTGAGTTCCCCCAGGAGGCTCTTTGCCTCCACCTGGAACTCCGGGTGTTTCTCCACGAAAATGCGGTAATTGGACATCTTTGCAAGTTCTTTTTAAGACTATCACAAAGTTAGCCTTTTTGCCCCACATTCACAAAATTTTGGGTATAATTGTCAACTGATTGTAAATGAATATATTTGTAAATGCTGCCAGGCGGATTTGGAGGGCACTGCTTTGTAAAATATTGAATGTCAAAAGGTGATGTTACACCTTCTGACATTCAATGAATTGCGGATTTGTGCCTGGCGTCAGAGCGATGTGGCCTCAGAGATGTGGCTTTTAGTTAAGCCATTTTAGTCAATCCACTGGCTGAAGAAACGCCAGATTTCGGAGCAGGTGTCCATATCCTTGTCGGACCAGGAGTGGTTGCCGCCTTCGACTTTGTAGAGCCAGACTTCGGTGGGTCTGCCGCCTTTCACCGCCGGCCTGCCGGCCTTGAACTGATAGAGGGTGACCTGGTTACGACCCTCGCGGCGAGGAAGCTCGGTGACATATTCCTCGGTACAACCGTTAACAGCGATGATTCTGCTGACCGCCGCCGGAACGGGAATATACGCTCCCCAGCCGCCTTTGTTCTCCGGGTCACCGAGCCATTCGGAAGTGTGGTCCTGTGTGCCGTGAACCTCCATGAAAGGAAGCGGATGCTTGTAGGAATATTCAGTCTCCATCCAGTTGAACTGCAGTCCGGCGATCGAGGCCATAGCCTTGAAGGCCTTCGGAGCGCGCATCGCGATCAGGTAGATGATGTCGCCGCCGTTGGACATTCCGGTGAGGAATGTATTCTTTGGACTGAGATCGAATCTCTTCTGGAGTTCTTTGGAAAGGGCGATGAGGAACTTGACATCATCGGTCTTCATTCCTTCCTGTGAAGGGTAGCGGACATTCCAGCCCGGTTTACCTTTCGGATCCTTTATTCCCTGAGGGTAGCAGACAGCGAATCCGTTCTTGTCGGCGACATCCATCATCGCTTTCTTTCCCTTGAGGGCCGAGCCGCCGTAGCCGTGCAGGACTATCACGAGAGGAGCCCCGGCCTTCAATCCTTCCGGACGGTAGAGGTAATATTCCCGCTCAAGTCCTTGATTTTTCATTGTGTAACGCTCGCACCGTTCCTTTACTGAATATTCCTGTGCCGGACTTTCGCTGGAAGACAAGGACGCTTCGACAGGCTCTGCGTCCGGTTGTTTTGGTACCAGGTTATCGGTCGCTTCGGCAGGGACTGCGTCCGGTTGGCTTATGACTTGATATAAGGTGTACTTGTCTGTCCGGTCGCTGAGCTTGTCGAAGCGACTGTCTATCGTATTGCCATACCCATTGCTTCCCAAAGCGCTGCCAATGGCCAGGAGCGCCGCGATGATCGTGGAGGATAACATGCTGATTGATTGGCTTTTAATGAACATCCTCCCGTCGGATATGGCGGGAGGATAATGTTTATTATTCTGATTTACAAGTTGTTAGTCTCCACGCACTATTTGTTCTCGGCAGCCTCAACGGCCTTGAAATAGCGGTAAGAGTTGACCTTGAGCTCACCGGCGGCCGGCTCGTCAAGCACAACGACACCATTCTCGTGCAGCTGAAGGGCAGAGAGGGTGACATAGTGGCTTACAGGTCCCTCGATGGCGTCCTTGACAGCCTTGGCCTTCTTGCCGCCGAAAGCGAGGACGAGAACCTCCTTGGCACCACACACTGTGGCGACACCGACTGACATGGCCTGTTTAGGAACCTTGTTCACATCGTTGTCGAAGAAACGGGAGTTTACCTCGAGAGTGTCCTGGGTGAGGGTCATGACCCTTGTCCTGGAGTTGAGGGAAGAGAACGGCTCGTTGAACGCGAGGTGTCCATCCTCGCCGACTCCGCCGAGGAACAGGTCGATTCCTCCGGCAGCCACGATGGCCTTCTCGTAATCCTCGCACTCTTTGGCGAGATCAGGAGCGTTGCCGTTGAGGATGTGGATGTTGCCGGCCGGAACGTCCACCTTGTCGAACAGATTCTTGTGCATGAAGCTGTGGTAGCTCTCCGGATGGCTCTCAGGAAGCCCTACATATTCATCCATGTTGAATGTGATGACATTCTTGAAGGAGATCTCTCCGGCCTCGTACATTCTGACGAGCTCGGCATAGACATCCAGAGGAGTGGAGCCGGTAGGCAGTCCGAGTACGAATGGCTTGTCGGTCTTCTCAGCCTTTGCCTTGATGGCGGCGGCAATGTGGTGGGCGGCCCAGATAGAGCCTTCCTTCTTTGTGTCTCTGATGATTACTTTCATGATTGATGCAGTTTATAAAAAATATTCTTTATTCTTGCTTTCTTGCTTTATTGAATATGTCACCGTGGGTGAGGTGACATATTCATGGATGATTGGTTATTTCAGCCGCAGGAAGACCTCGATGGCCTGGTACTCAGCCATTCCGAGTTCGTCGTAAAGCCTTGCGGTGTTCTGTGTGCGCTCCTCGGCCCTCTGCCAAAACTCCCTCGGGTCATCGCCCGGGAACGGAACGATGTCTTTCTGGGAAAGGTGGCGGAAGATGGCGTGGCGCTTCTCGATGAGCTCGTCAGGGCTGAGCGGAACGGCCATGTCAACTCTCCAGAGCTCCCACTCCATCCAGGCACCTCTGTAGAGCCAGATCGTGGTGTCGTTCAGCCAGTCGTTGCCTTCCTCCTTGAGCTGTTCGATGGCCTCAAGGGCGGCCTCGGTGCAGACCCTGTGCGTTCCGTGAGGGTCGGCGAGGTCACCTGCCATGTAGATCTGGTCAGGGTGGATCCTGACGATCAGCTCCTTGATAATGTCAAGGTCTTTCTGTGTGCGAGGCAGTTTCGTCACTCCGCCCGACTCGTAGAACGGCAGGTTGAGGAAGTGGACATTGGTGTTGTCGTTGAGCCCGAAGCTTCTGTCCGCTCCTCTGGCCTCGCTGCGGCGGATGGCCGCCTTGATGGCGAGAAGCTCCTTAGGCTCAGGCTCACCAGGCTTCTTTGAGTCGATGATTTTCTTTACCTCGTCGAACTTGTCTCCGAATCCAAGCTGGTAGGCGGCGTCCATATGCTGAAGCACAACGTCATCGTGCACTGCCAGGTCACCGGAGGTCTCGTAGGCCACGTGCACGTCGTGTCCCTGATGCACGAGACGGATGAATGTGCCTCCCATGGAGATCACGTCATCGTCCGGGTGAGGGGAGAAAATCAGGACCTTCTTAGGGAACGGAGTTGACTTGACAGGCCTTGTGGTGTCGTCAGCGTCAGGCTTTCCGCCCGGCCATCCGGTGATGGTGTGCTGGAAGTCATTGAAAACGTCTATGTTGATCTTGTCGAACGGCCCGTAGAGTTCTATGAGCTCTCCGAGGGAGTTCTCGAAATAGTCCTGCTGCTTCAGCTTGAGGATTGGCTTATGAACCTTCTGGCAGAGCCAAACGACGGCCTTGCGGATCAGGTTCGGTGTCCACTGGCAAGGACCGACCATCCAAGGTGCGACGAGTCTGGTCAGCATAGAGGCTGACATCTCGTCAGTGTAGAATGTGATGTTGTCGTGTTCCTGAAGCCAGGTGGCAGGGCAGGCCGGATCGATGCCGCCCTCCACGACTTTCTTTACCACAGCCGCCTTGTCCTCGCCCCAGGCCATAAGGATGATCCTGCGGGCGCTCATCATCGTGCCGATGCCCATCGTGATGGCGGTCTTAGGGGTGACGGAAATGTCGCCGTTGAAATTGCGGGCCTGTCTCTTTCTGGACTGGTATGAGAGCGGAACGGTGCGTGTGCGGCTCTTCTCTGACGAGCCGGCCTCGTTGAAACCGATCTGGCCGCCTTCGCCGACACCGATCACAAGCAGGTCGAGACCTCTGGCGATCTTGTCAAACTCGGCGCAATAGTCGGATACCTCTTCCTTTGAGACTGTTCCGTCAGGAATATGCACGTTCTCTTTTTTGACATCCACATTGTCAAGGAATTCGGCGTGGAGCCTGTGGTTGCGGCTCTGGACGGAGTCGCTGCCGTATGGGTAATATTCATCAATGGAGAACACCTCGACATTGGCGAAGGAGACCTTGCCTTCCTTGAACTGCTCTGTCAGGTTGCTGTAGAGGGACACAGGTGTGGTTCCTGTGGTCAAACCGAGTTTGAAAGGACGCGGAAGAGCCGCCCTTTCGTGGTCTTTGATGGCTTTGACAATAATGTCTGCCACCTTGTCGCTTCCGATGTTCGCGTCATCGGAAATCTCGGTGGTGATCTTCTCGTAGGAATGGAGAATGCTCTTAGGCAGGTTCTCCTCAATCAATCCACCGTCCTTTGGTAAAGAAAAGTGCTTCATTTTGTTGAGCTTAATAATTTCGTAAAATATGATATGTTTCGCCAGCCCGTTTCCGGACCAAAAGCTCTATGTCATTTCCGCAAGTCGGACGGTCGCGGATCCCGTGCCTGAAACCACAACTCTTGTGGTGGCTGTCGGCTTAAACCGTACAAATATAATCAGTTTTCCTCATAAGCCGAATCGATTTTTCAGAAAAAATGATGCGCAGTGAATCAGAGCGCAGGCACCTTTTGCCTATCTGATCAGGAAGGCCGTTCCTTCTGAACCGTAAAATGTCCGGCAAACAAGCATATCGCCGGACAAGTCACATCAACGGTTACGTTTGTCCGGCCAAACGGCTTTCCACCGGATAAGATGCATCGACAGCGGTGTTTAGGAACATGAAAATAATAAGTTACTTCAGATTAAGAAGCTGTTTTGAATTGTTTGAAATGTTCTTTGAGGTGAAAAAATCTTCATTTTATTCCCGCTTCTTCAGTCAGACGGCACCGCTCGCTATCTTCCTTGGAAGAAGCGGTCCAACCTGAAGTTTTTCACTCTCAACCCAGGAAGAAGCGGTCGAACCTGAAGTTTTTCACTCTCAACCCAGCGTCCGAACCGAGGGCAATCGAACTTGTCCGGACTGTCGAGGTGGGCAGCAGGGGGAGACTGTCTTAAAAGTATAATTACCACCTCCGAGGATTGAAAATTCGTTGTCGCCCCTGTAGTGGGGTACGGACTTTTCTGCTCTCGTCGAGACTTTTCAGACAGTCTGGGGGGGGGGAGAGCTTGCTCTTAACCTTCAAACAAACAATTCAAAACTGTTTCTAAGAGAAGATTTTCGAGGATAGATCTTTTTCGAAGAAGGAGTGTGCCGGTGGCACATGACTGATGAAAAAAGATAAATAGACCGAAAAGATTCCTTAAGATGATGCAGCTTATTGTTTGAAGGTTACTTATCCGGTATAAGTGCTTTTTGCCGGACAAGAGGGATTACGCGTTTTTTCGCATAAGCTTTTTGTTGAATGTTTTGGAATATCGGAGGAAATTCAATAACTTTGCAATCCTTTGAAGCGGAAGTGCAGCGGAAGTGCGAAGTTTCCAAAGGAAAGTCTACTGCCTGAATATGCCCGAATGGCGGAATTGGTAGACGCGTTGGACTCAAAATCCAATGTCCCTTAAAGACGTGCCGGTTCGAGCCCGGCTTTGGGCACCCGACCGAAGTCTCCCTCGTTTTTTTGGGGAGACTTCTTCTTTTTTTGTCAGATTCAACCTTACGTCTTTTGCCCAGTACCTTCGGGCGGCGGAAACGCGCGGAGGTGTCGCTCAAGCGCGCCGTGCTGCACCCTCGGGCGACGAAGATGTACGAAAGTGTCGCTCAAGCGCGCCGTGCTGTACCCTTGGGCGACAATAAAGTACGAAAGTGTTGCCCAAGGGAGCCGTGCTGCACCCTCGGGCGACGATAAAGTACGAAAGTGTTGCCCAAGGGAGCCGTGCTGCACCCTCGGGCGACGAAGATGTACGAAAGTGTTGCCCAAGAGAGCCGTGCTGTACCCTCGGGCGACGATAAGTGTGGTTTTCGTTGCCGAAGGGTTTCCTTCATCCATACTTCATTCTGCCCTGCGCCCTTGGGCAACGGGAAGGCGCTGAAGAGTCGCCTGACTGTGCCGCGCGTCACCTTCGGGTGCGGGACAGTCAGGCGTCATCGTTCCCGGAGAGCTCGGCGCCGCCCCCTGCTCCTGTCGTTGGAGGGGTTCAGGGGGGTCGGTCGTATGGTCGTGCGGCCATTATATCGGCCATTATATCCGGCATATTCGTTTGATATTTGGAAATTTTTATTATTTTTGTCCTGAAGCCTGCCACACGGAGTCACGTCCCGTGCCGGTGACGCAAGGCAGGAGCGGGATACAGACCGAAAGTGTGACCGATGGTCGCCAAGTTATTTACCAAAGCATCGCTGAACTCATAGGACTCACGAGACTATAACCAAAACATCAATCGATATGAGCGTTTTTACACACACGGCGCGCGCTGCTGACGGATGCCGCCGCCATCCTTCTCATCACCTCCTGCGGTAAGAGGGAGGAGACGGCCGGAGTCTCATCCGTGGCCGTCACCCCGTCCCGGATAGAGATCATAGAGGGCGAATCTGCGGTGCTGTCCGCCAGTGTCTCTCCCGAAGCCGCGTCCGACAGGGCCGTGGCGTGGTCGTCGTCCGACCGGAGCGTCGCCACTGTTGACAAGGCCGGCACCGTCCATGGCCTCAGACCCGGCACCGCGACCGTCACCGCGACGGCGGAGGGCAAGTCCGGCACCTGCGCTGTGACGGTGAAGGCCAAGGCGGTAAACGTGACGGATGTGTCCCTGGACAGGACAGAGCTGACCCTGACCGAGGGCGAGACGGAGACGCTTACGGCCACGGTGAAGCCCGACAACGCGGACAACAAAAAGGTGAAGTGGAGTTCGGACAAGACGGATGTCGCCACGGTCGACGGCGCCGGCAAGGTGACTGCCGTGAAGGCCGGCGAGGCTGTGATCACTGTGACGACCGAGGACGGCGGGAAGACGGCGACCTGCAAGGTGACGGTGAAGGCCAAGGTGGTTCCGGTGACAGGTGTGGATGTCAAGCCGTGGTCCGTGACGATCGGCGCGAACGGCACAACCAAACTTACCTGCACGGTCGCCCCGTCCAATGCCACTAACCGCAATGTGAGGTGGGAGTCGGATAACCCGTCCGTGGCCACGGTCGATTCCGACGGCAACGTGAGAGCCGTTTCGGCGGGTGTGGCCAAGGTCAGCGCTGTCACCGAGGACGGCGGCTTCAGGTCAGGCTGCACCGTCACCGTGAAGGAATTCTCTTCCGGGTTCGAGGTTGGCGGCCTGTTCTACAAGACCGCCGAAGGTTACTCTATAGATTTCGTCGAGGTGACCGGTAACCCGGGCGGAGGCAAGTATTCGGGAGATGTCGTGGTTCCCGGTACGGTTGAGTATGACGGGATTACCTATACCGTCAAAGGGGTCGGGAATAGGGCCTTTGAAGGGTGCGATGACCTAAGGAAAGTCACTATCTCGGAGGGGATATATAAGATCGGAGCCTATGCTTTCTATTATAGTGGGAATCTTGAACGTGTCATTTTACCTTCCACGTTAGAAAATATTGATGATTCAAATCCGGTGTTTGAAGCTTGTTCTAAACTTGAGATTATCACAACCGCGCCGAGGGAAGGTCAAGAGAACTACTGCTATCTGTATGACAAGGCTTTGTATATGCACGTGGGTCGGACAGAGAGAGAGATTCTGAGTTGGATTCCTGAAAAGAAGACCGGTACGGTGGTGATAAAGGAAGGCACTACGAAGATTGGAGAATATTCTATTCGTCGAACAAATGTTGATAAGATAGTTATCCCTGAGTCTGTCAAATCCATAGACGTTCACACATTTGTGTCATGCAAAACTCCTTTGGAACTTGAGCTGAACTGGAAGACCAAGGAGGATGTTGACGAGATAACAACAAAAATGTCATCTTTTTTCTTTAACGGCACAGACCGCTCAGCCGTCAAGGTGACGGTTCCTAAAGGCACTAAGTCCTATTACGAGTCCCACTGGCTCTGGTCGAACCTCGGCGGCATCGAGGAGCGCCCGTAGAGTCCCCGTAGAGTTCCTGTAGCGCACGACAGCTCCGAGGTTGTCTCGTGAGTGAGACGGCGCATTCTGCTCACGGAAGGGTCTTCCGAGGTTGTCTCGTGAGTGAGACGGCGCGTTCTGCTCACGGAAGGGTCTTCCGAGGTTGTCTCGTGAGCGAGACGGCGCGATCTGCTCACGAAAGGGTCTGCCGCTGTGCTTCTGGGCGACGAAGAGCGTGTGTTGTCACCGAAGAGTCCCGTCATCCTTACTTACGTAATTCTGCCCTGCACCACCGAGCGGCAAAATGGTACGAAAGTGTCGCCCAAGCGTGCCTCGCTGCACTCTCGGGCGACGATAAGTGCCAAAAGCGTTGCCCTGGAGTGTCGTCTTGGAGTGGCGCGAGGAAGGATTCTGGAACGATCAAAGGAGCATAAATTGATGGTTTTGCTCTTGTCAAAGACAAAAACGCATACGACGGTGGCATTATATGGGGAAAATGCGGCCGTCGTGATTGGTCAAGGCTCCGGGGGTGCGTTTCAGGGGATTTAGTTCCGATGTCTTAGGCTTATAACTTATTATTTTTTGTATATTTGTGAATCGGGATGGCTTCGGGAGGCGAGGATGCCGATTGGAGGAGGCCTTGATTAACCATTTAAGATTCTGGAAAGCACTATGTACAAGAGAGTTTTGCTTAAATTGAGCGGAGAGAGCCTGGGCGGGTCCGTTGGAAAGGGACTAGATCCGGAGAGTCTGCGGAAATATTCAAAGGAGATCGCGCAGGCGGCGAAGGCCGGGTTGCAGATCGCCATTGTCAACGGAGGGGGCAACATATTCAGAGGTCTTCAGGGTCTTGACAAGGGATTCGACCGCGTCGAGGGAGACAGGATGGGAATGCTGGCTACGGTGATAAACTCATTGGCGCTCAGTCAGTTCATCAAGGACGAAGGCGTGAAGGCAGAGGTGTTCTCAGCCACTCCGATGGAACCGCTTGTACGCTACTATAACCGTGACAACGCCGTCAAGGTGCTGGAGGAGGGGGGCGTTGCCCTCATCGCCGGCGGGACGGGCAGCCCGTTCTTCACTACTGATTCCGGCGCGGCTCTCAGGGCTCTTGAGATCAAGGCCGATGTCGTGCTGAAAGGAACACGTGTCGATGGAGTCTATACCGCTGACCCAGAGAAAGATCCTACCGCTGTCAAGTACGATGAACTGACCTTTGACGAGGCGATGGCGAAGCATCTCAAGGTTCTCGACCAGACCGCATACGCCCTATGCAATGACGGGAATATGCCGATCATCGTCTTCGATGTGAACGGCGAGGGCAACCTGCTGAAACTGGTCAACGGAGAGAAGGTCGGGACGCTTGTCCATAAATAGTCTTGTTGGAAACGGACAAGGGTACGACCACAAAAGATTGATAAATAACAATTAACACAATACACTATGCTTACAGACAAAGCGAAAGAAATCATCAGCGGAGTGAAGTCCAAAATGGAAGACTCAGTGCTGTTCCTTGAGGAAGACCTCAAGACCTACCGTGTCGGAAAGGCCAATCCGTCCATCCTCAACAATGTGACCGTGGATTACTACGGAACTCCGACACCTGTCCCTCAGGTGGCTTCGGTGACTGTTCCTGACGCCAGGACCATCGCCATCCAGCCTTGGGAGAAGAATATGATCCCTGTGATCGAGAAGGCTATCATCAACGCCAACCTCGGTTTCACCCCTTCAAACAACGGTGAGGTCATCCGCTGCCCTGTTCCGCCTCTCACAGAGGAAAGACGTAAGGAGCTCATCAAGAAGGCCAAGGCTACCGGCGAGAACATCAAGGTCGCTGTCCGCAATGCCCGCCGCGATGGAGTTGACGCTCTGAAGAAGGCCGAGAAGGCCGGAGAGTTCTCCGAGGACGTGCGCAAGGAAGGTGAGGACGAGATCCAGAAGGTCACCGATGCGAAAGTGAAGGCGGTTGACGAGCTCGTGTCAGCGAAGGAGAAGGAGATACTGACCGTCTAATGAAAGCCTTGAGGCGGCTTGAATGAATGTTCATCCGCTATTTTGGTATATTCATTAAATTTTTAGGAACATTTTCTTCCGATTTTACTATCTTTGCATCGTTATGATGATGAGCACACGATTTTATTCTTTCGGATTTTATTTCTTTTACCGCGGCAGGTAGAGGACCGGACGAGCGTGTGCAGGAATATTCAGAAAAAAGGTAGATGAATATACGGCTGTCCGGTGCTTTTCCGGGCAGCTTTTTTTATTTGGTTGATTTCTTCACCGCTGCGGTGAGAGCAAGTCCCTCCCATAAGGGGAGGGTGACGTGAAATGATGATGAATATGACAAAAGTCGCGATACAAGGTTACCGAGGGTGCTTCCACGAGCAGGCGGCACGGGAGTTCTATTCCGCGCGAGGGGAGGAGATCTCCATCGTGGAATGTCCGACCTTCGAGGGACTGTTCAAGGCTGTGGCATCCGGCGAGGCACAGGCGGCGGTGATGGCCATCGAGAACACGATCTCCGGAGGTCTCATCCCGAATTTCGAGCTGCTTAGGTCGAACCCCTACAAGATCAAGGGTGAGGTGTATATCCCCATACATCAGAACCTTATGGCTCTTCCAGGACAGGACATCCACAACATAAAGGAGGTTCGGACGCACTATATGGCCATCAACCAGACCCGTCAGTTTTTTGAGCGTAACTGCCCGTGGATCACGATGGTGGAGTCCGAGGACACGGCCAAGAGCGCAATCGACATCGCCGCTGAGGGCTTGAGGGGAGTAGGGGCTGTGGCTTCAGAGCTTGCTGCTGAGCAGAACGGGCTGGAGATCTTGGCCCGCAGCATCGAGACCTACAAGCAGAACTTCACCCGCTTCCTGATTCTGGACGACGCCATCACGGTTCCCCGCCGTGAAATCAACAAGGCGTCCCTCTGCTTCACCCTGCCTCACAAGCCGGGTTCTTTGGCGCAGGTGCTTACGATTCTCTCGTTCTACGACATGAATCTCACCAGAATCCAGTCCCTGCCGATCCCCGGGCAGGAATGGCAGTACTTTTTCTATGCAGACATCAAGTTCGCGACCTACGGACGCTACCGTCAGGCACTCAGGGCGGTCAGACCTCTGATGGAAGGACTTAACATTTTAGGCGAATATAAATCTTCGATGTAATCATGATCATTGAACCGGCAAAAAGAACATCATCTGTTCAGGAATATTACTTCTCCCGCAAACTTAAAGAGATGGACGCGCTCAATGCGGAGCGTGTGGCTCGCGGGGAAGACAGGATAATCAATTTGGGAATAGGCGCTCCGGACGGGATGCCGCCACAGGCCGCTATCGAAGCTTTGGTCGAGGCTGCCCGCAAGCCAGGCAACCACGCCTACCAGAGCTATAAGGGGCTTCCAGCGTTGAGACAAGCCTTTGCGGATTGGTATTCAAGATATTACGGAGTGACGCTGAATCCGGATGGGGGCATCCAGCCGCTTGTCGGATCCAAGGAGGGAATCCTTCTGATCTCTATGGCATTTGTCAATCCGGGAGACAAGGTGTTGGTTCCGGATCCGGGCTATCCGACCTACACTTCGGCATCTAAACTTGTTGGAGCCGAGATTGTCACGTACGATTTGACGGAGGAAAACCATTGGTGGCCGGATTTCGACGCTTTGGAGAGGATGGATCTTGAGGGTGTGAAGATTATGTGGACGAACTATCCGAACATGCCGACCGGAGCCAAGGCTACTCCCGAGCTTTATCAGAGGCTGGTGGATTTCGGGCGCAAGCACAAGATATTGATAGTGAATGACAATCCATATTCATTCATCCTTTGTGGAAAGCCGCTGTCGATTCTGGCGGCGAAAGGGGCGGAGGAGTGTTGCCTGGAACTGAACTCGCTTAGCAAGGCGCACAATATGAGCGGTTGGCGAATCGGGATGGTCGGCGGCGCTCCGGAATATATCGCCGAAGTGCTGAAGGTCAAGAGCCAGATGGACTCGGGAATGTTCAAGCCGCTGCAACTCGCGGCGGTCGAGGCGCTTAACCAGTCTCCTGAATGGTTTGAGGAACTTAATTCTGAATATGTCCGCAGACGTGTCGCCGCGGGTCGTATATTCAAGACTCTGGGGGCGGTTTATGACCACGACACCGCGGGGCTGTTCCTTTGGGGAAGGGTGCCTTCGGAATATGCTGGGAACGGGATGACGGCAGGGGAAGTGGTTTCGGAACGGGTTCTGCGGCAGGCAGGTGCGTTCATCACGCCGGGCTTCATATTCGGAAAGAATGGTAATGACTACATCCGGATTTCGCTTTGCGCCAAGCCGGAGGTGCTTGAGCGCGCGAACAAAAAAATAGAAAAAGTAATAAAGAATATTTTATGATAGTAGGTATTATAGGATTAGGTCTGATAGGCGGCTCGATGGCCATCGACCTGAAGAGAAGAGGATTCGCCCGGATAGTTCTTGGGGTGGAGGCTGACCCGGTGAACGCCGCCGCGGCCGAAAGGATGGAACTTGTGGACGAGATCATCCCGTTCGAGGAGTGCGTCCGCAGGAGCGACATCACTGTGATAGCCATACCGGTCGGCTCCGCTGTGAAGATGCTCCCGCAGGTACTCGACATATTCAAAGAGGAAGGGAACGGGAAGAAGATCGTGATAGACACATGCTCCACGAAGAGCAACATTGTCCGCGCGGCGCACTACCATCCCCTCCGCTGCCGCTTCGTGGCGACACACCCGATGGCCGGCACTGAATATTCAGGGCCTTGGGCCGCGATGCCGAACCTCTTCGACGGTAGGGCCTGCATATTCGCAAACACGGAGGATTCTGACCCGCAGGCGGTCAAGGTGGTTGAGGGACTGTATGATGCGTTGAATATGCGACCGCTTTTCATGAACGCCGATAGCCACGATGTGCACACCGCATACGTGTCGCATATCTCTCACGTCACTTCCTTTGCTCTGGCACTTACGGTTCTTGACAAGGAAAAAGACGAGAAGCACATTTTCGACCTTGCATCCGGAGGCTTCTCATCCACCGTCCGCCTTGCGAAGAGCTCCGCCGAGATGTGGACCCCGATTCTGGAGCAGAACAGGGACAATGTGCTGCACGTCATTGACACATATTTGGAAAAGATGAGGCTGTTCCGTGACGCTATCGCTGACTATGACGGCGGACGGATCACGGAACTCATCCACGAAGCAAACAGGATTAAAAAGATTTTGAGATAGTTATGGAACGTACACTTGACATCATCCCCGTCTCCGAGTGGGGATTTTTCGACGAGAGCATTCCCCCTCTCGTTATCGCCGGTCCTTGCAGCGCCGAGTCTGAGCTGCAGGTGATGATGACCGCCAAAGGCCTTCACGAATTCGGCATCCATGTTTTCCGCGCGGGAATATGGAAGCCCCGCACCCATCCCGGATCCTTCGAGGGTGTCGGCACACCAGGCCTTAAGTGGCTCCAGAAGGTGAAGAATGAATATGGAATGAAGGTCTGCACCGAGGTAGCCAATGAGAGGCACGTCTATGAATGTCTGAAATATGGCATAGACATGGTCTGGATCGGAGCACGGACTACGGCTAATCCGTTCCTCGTGCAGGAGATCGCCGACGCGTTGAGGGACACCGATATCCCGGTCTTGGTCAAGAATCCGGTGAATCCTGACATTGATCTATGGGTCGGGGCTCTCGAAAGACTCAACCGGGCGGGGATCAGAAAACTGGGCGTTATCCATCGCGGATTCTCCACCTCGCAGAAAATCCCGTACAGAAATTTTCCGGGCTGGCAGATGGCGGTTGAGCTTCGCACCCGTTACCCTAAGCTTCCGTTCTTTGCGGATCCGAGTCATATGGGGGGCTCACGCCAGTATCTCAAAGAGTTGTCACAGAGGGCGATGGATCTTGGCTTGGACGGCCTGATGATCGAGTCCCATTGCGATCCTTCCTGCGCGTTGAGCGATGCCAAACAGCAGTTGGTTCCGTCAGATCTGAAGGCTTTGCTTGAGAGCCTGACCGTCCGTCAGAAGGTCTCCAATGACAAGGAATATAACGAAGGCATCGAGCAGCTCCGTTCCCAGATTGACATCATCGACGAGAACCTGCTTGTGGCCCTTGGTTCCAGAATGGAGATCTCCCGCAGGATAGGCGAGTTCAAGAAGGCGCACAACATCGCCATTGTCCAGGCCGCCCGCTGGGACAGCATCCTATCCTCGATGATAGAGAAAGGCAAGGACTACGGCCTCTCCGAGGAGTTCATCACAGCCTTTTTCACCGCCATCCACGATGCTTCAGTCGCGGAACAGAACAGGATTCTGGAGCGGTAGTGTCGCTGCCAGGTCGTGGATTGATGAAAGGGAAATCTCTATGGCAAATTTTGGTAACGTGCAAAATTTGCCATAGAGATTTCCCTTTCTTTCCCCTGTCACTCAACCGGTAGCCGCTGGCTCGCCCTGTCGAAGCGACTTTACTACAAAACCCTTGTCATATGATCTTCCAACCGTCGATGCGTCGGGCGGAGGTGGAGAAGTTCACGCCGACTCTGAATATCCTTCTGCGGTCGTCGGCGAACGGGCGGGCGTAGCCTTTCTCCTCGATCTGCGCGAGGGCCTCGTCCGGGGTGGAGTCGGTCTTGATCTCGATGATGTAGACGTAGTCCTTGGTCTTGATGAGGATGTCGATGCGGCCGTTGGAGGTCGTGCGCTCTGTCTCGACATATTCTCCCATCAGCTCGATGATGATGTACATCGCGTACTGGAAGTCTTTCTCGCAGTCGCCCTGGATCTGGTAGTTTGTCCTGGCGAAGAGGGCGTCCAGACGGGTCATGAAGCCCTCTGGGTTGCCGGATTCGACATCCATCGACATGAGGGATATGAGGGTGTTGGTGGAGTCGCTCTGGATCGGGGCGTAGTATCCCAGCAGGAAGTTAAGGAAGCCGTCCTTCACCTCCATGTTCGGGAATCCGAGCGTGTAGAGGTTGAAGCGCGGGTCGAAGCCCTTGATGGTGAGGTAGCCGCTCTGGTAAAGGAGCGGGACAGGGTTGAGGAACGCCGTGTTCACGTCGCTCAGCAGTGAGGAGCCCACGAGGTCGCTCGACAGGCGGGTCACGTCATAGGAGGTCTTCCTCATCACCTTGACGAGGAACGACGGCGTGCCCGTTTCGAACCAATATTCCTTGAACTTAAGACTGTCAAATGTGTTCAGGAGACTGAATGGATTATATATTCCTGCTGAATCCTCGCAAAAATGATATCCGTCGTACATCAGGGCCAGCTTTTGGCGGCACTCCTCCTCGGAGAGTCCGTTGGCCTCGGCGAGTTCCCTGACGCTTTCCGCGAAACAGTCCGTGAGGTCTGTCTCGGACACTCCGCAGATGTCCGTGTAGCGGGAGTCCATCGAGATGTCCTTGGGGTTGTTCAGGTCGCTGAACACGCTCATCTTCCCGATCTTGGTGACACCGGTGAGGAAGCCGAAGCGGATGAACGCATCCTTGGACTTCATCACGCCGTAGAAGCCGCGGAGCGTCTCGCGCAACTTATCCTGAAGCTCCGGGCGGTCAAGGTTGTCGATGACGGGCTTGTCATATTCATCGACAAGGATCACCACCTGACGGCCGGTCTTCCGGTAGGCGGCCTCGATTATGGTCTCGAAGCGGACGGGAAGCGTCTTGTACTTCCTGACGACCCCATATTCTGATTCAAGGTCATTCAGCTGTCTCCCTAATTTCTCCTTCAACGCGTCCATGTCGGCGTAATTGGCCCCTCCAAGGTCCAGATGCAGCACCGGGTACTCCGTCCAGTCCTTCTCCAGCGAGGCGATCGCAAGCCCGTCGAAGAGTTCCTTCCTTCCCCGGAAGTATGCCTCCATCGTCGAGAGCAGAAGGCTCTTTCCGAAACGCCTGGGGCGGCTCAGGAAGTAGTATTGACCGGTCTTGGCAATCTTGTAGATGAGATCGGTCTTGTCGACATAGACATACCCGCCCTGGCGGATCTTCTCAAAACTCTGTATTCCAATCGGGTATAGCATACGGCCTGTCCTTTTTTAGTTCATTACTTGCAAAGATAGGAACTTTTTTGGACACAACAGTGGTGGCTTCGGAACAATAGATCTTGCTCAGGAATATTCCAACCTTTGTCCGTCAAAATTGAAAAATGAATAGAGGAGGACCGGGTGCCGATCCTCCTCTTGATCATTCAGCCGAAGCTGTTGGTGAATATCAGTCCTCCGCCAGCCACTTGGCAAGGTCGCCTGAGCCTGGCATTCCGAGGTACATATATCCGAAATTGAACCAGCTCGTTGTGCCATCTATCAGACGTGGAACATAGAATTGAACATGCTGGGCATCCACAAACTTGTTATCAGCATCCTTTTCGGCATGGGTCGCGCTGTAAGAAGAAGGATAAGTGTACACAATCTTACCC
>OHBM01001111.1_pt1 | contig 20359 bp, 26 predicted proteins | sample 1577251 | NCBI WGS metagenome assembly OHBM01 (sample SAMEA3541557, study PRJEB24748) | human gut metagenome | biome: human gut; feature: human-associated habitat; material: faeces | place: China | collected 2012 | reverse complement strand
TGCTCGGTAAGGTTTTTGCTTAAAGCAAATTCGTTTATACAAACAACTATATAGTTAATTATCTTTCTTTCCAATACAGACACCCGCCTTCCAAATATATTATATCCCCATTTTACCGATACGTCAATTCTTTCTTTATTAAACCTACCTAAAGAAATAAAATACTGACTTATAAAGATATATAGCCGATCAAATTACTTTTTTACTATATTGTTGCGTGCAAAAATCGCCGCATTTTCCATTATCGTATTTTCTGTTGATTTGCCAAGCTTACTGTCGATAGTCTCTTCTGCGCTGTTCTTTTTTATAATGTACGAATTCTTTTTAGGCGTAGCCAATGCAGCCATTTTATTTATTTGCATACCTATCTAAACTCCCATAAACCATAATTTAATCTTTTAATATTCTGCAGTTAGAAATATAGGTCAAATTCACTGATAAGAAATGTGCAGCCATCAAACCGACAGCTGCACACGTTTTGCTTTTTTATTTGTTTACAGCGTCTTTCAGAGCCTTGCCGGGTTTAAAAGCCGGAACCTTTGCGGCTTTTACGGTAATCTGCTCGCCTGTGCGCGGATTCTTTGCGGTTCTCTCGCCGCGCTCGCGGGTTTCAAACGTTCCGAAGCCTACAAACTGAATCTTATCGCCTTCAACAAGCGATTTTTCAATCTGGGCTAAAGCAGCGTTAATAATGTTTTCTGCGTCCTTCTTGCTTGCGCCGGCAGCCTCGGCAACTGCGGCTGCAAATTCTGTTTTGTTCATCTTACAAAACCTCCGTTTTATATTTCAGCATTAAAAGCTAATGACAGTATAACATATTTTTAACTTTCTTGCAACAGCAGTTACAATAATGCCGCAATAATCGCCTCGCCCTCTTCCGCTGCCTCGCCTATTTCCTCTGCTATTTCCCCTATATCCTCTGCCGCGCTATCAGGTGAAAATTCCGCGTCTGTCGGGTCTTCGGGCTCGCTGAGTTCAATATCCGATTCCTGCAAATAATCGAAATCCCCCATATCCTCATAATCTCCGAGATCTTCTCTGCCATAAGTGATGTTTTCGCCGGACAGCTCCTCTGCGCTGCTGTCAAGCATATCCTCAAACTCCTGCGGGTCGGGTATATCGTCTTCGTTTTCGGGGTACATATCAATATCGCTGTTATCAGGCATTTCCACATTATCGGTAATTTCAATTTCATCGCTGCCGTCTTCCAACATATCTTTATTAATGTCCGCGTCATCTTTTTCTTCGCTTTCAGACACGAGCGGAACATCTTCCGGATCGTCATAAAAGCTGTTGCTGCCGTCTTCCGTTTCCGGGTCGGTGCTTATTATATCCTCGGCAAAGGTATCTGTATCATTGTCTGCTTCAATATCCTCGGCGTCCGTAAGTTCCTCATTTTCGGAAATATCTTCCTCGTTTATTTCTGTATCCGTATCATCAGAATCGGAATCTTTGGTTTCTTCGTATTCCCCGTCTTCTTCGGAAACGGCGTCAGACCGCTCGTTCTCTTTTTCTTCCTGACTTTGGTCGGGCATATCATAATCACCACTGTCGTCGTTATCTTCTATGTTGTCCGATTGGTCTGCCGTTATATCCTGTTCGTCCGTAATATCCGAGTATTCCCCACTGTCATCATACTGAATTTCGGGTTCAGATTCGCCGTCTTCCTCCGTCTTACTTTCGGGTTCTTCGGAATTCTCCGGTTCTTCCTCGTCCTCCGCATCATAATCATCATCGGCATATCCGCCCTCATCAGTTTCCTTTGCCTCATAACTGTCGGTTTCGGACTCCGGTTCTTCGTAATTTTCTTCGACCTCTGTTTCGTCGCCTGTCGGGTCTTTTGTTTCTTTTTCGGGTTCGTCTAAAGCTTCTTCGGAAGTGTCCGTATCGGTAACCAAATCCTGTTCGGGTGCGCGTAGATTATCTATGTCCGTAATTTCTTCATTGGCATCGGTTATATCCGTATCGGGTTCTGTATCTTCCCGCTGTTCCTCGTTTTCATGCTCCGCCATATTTTCTGTTTCTTTTATATTTTCGGCGTCGTTTTCGTTCAGCTCCGCGTCGGCAAGCGCATCGTTTTCGGGTATATCGGGCTCTTTGTCCGTATCCGTTTCTGTATCGGGGTTTATCTCGCTTTCGGTTTCCCCCTTAATTTCTTTATCTTCCTCAAATACGCTTATTAAGTCCTTAAAGGTTTTAACGTTAGAAAAGTCAGACGGTTTAACGCCGAAGGAGCGCAGCAGAATATCCTCAAGAATACTTTTCCGGCAGCTGCCGATTTCAAGCATTTTGCCGGAAATTTCACCCTTTGCCCTTGAAGATAAAGCATTATATTCCGCCTTTGTATATATACCGTTTTTATAGTCCTCTCTTATACGCCCAAGCTCGCAAACAGAACCCTTGAAATCCGAAATCATCTCGGTAGGCGAAAGTCTTGAAAAGTCCTTCATTGCCTTCCCGTCAATATTATATTTTTCGTATACGGTATTCTTTATTATATTTTCAACGGCGCCTCTGCCTATGCTGTTGGACATACCGGTTTCAAACCCCGTAGTTTAATATATCCAGTAAATCTGTCATAGTTAAAAACCTCCCATATGTTCTATGTATAACATACGAGAGGTTTTTATCTCATTTCAAGAAAACATTTTCACGACTATTTTCTATCCGCCGACTGCAAATGGAGCGGTCTTATTTCATTACACATCATATTGACTTTATCAATCTGTTTATCAATATGGTAGTGTCCGCAGTACCATATTTCGTAATCCAAGCTCCTTTCAAGTCTGCCGAGCCATTCCTCAGTTGAACGGTCAATATCGGGCTTGAATAATTTTTTGGATTTTGTTTTTTTAGGCTTTCGCTTTATTTCGGCATTTTGCTTTGTAGACATAAACATTTCAGTAGGAAGATAATCTATCGGGCAGGTATGCGTCATCATACCGTATATACTGTTGTTTTCCGCCGCAAGCCTATTTTCTACCCTTGCCTTTATCGCATCATTGGGCATTTCATCCGCAAAAAAAGGTTTATTTTCTTCAATGCAGCGCATTTTATCCACACTGTGCGCACCGCCTACGACCATATATCTTTTGCCCTCAAATGTGTATATTTCACCGTCAATCGCAAAATAGATATTGGGATATTTCGGCTCGTAATAAACCTTGCCGCCGCAAAAGCTTCGTATACCGTATGTTCCCACATTCTGCGGGCGGTCCTCCTTATTACCGTGAATACAAAACAAAGTAATATTAAGGCTTAATATTTCTTCTTTAAGCTTATCGTCCCGCTTATCACCGTAATAATTAAACCCCGCGTCGCCTAAAATAATCAAGACATCCTTGCGCCTTGTGTTCATAGCGCTGCAAAACCTTTTCACATCTGTAAAATTACGGTGCTTATCTCCTGTTATGAAATATTTTGCAGGTGATCCGTCATCGTAATAAGCAGCCGGATTTTCCTTTTGCCGCATTTGCGCTGCTATATACAGCAGCAGTGCCGTTACCTCCGCGGTTAATATTCCCGAAAGCACGCCAAGTGCCGCGTTTAATAATTCTATCGGTGTAAATATTAAAAGCGACACCGCACCGCCCGCCAGCGCCCCGGGAAAAACAATTTTTCTTAACGCTTTTGATATGCTTTTTTCATACGTATCAGCGCTAAGACAAATACACACAAAACCGATTGCCGCTAAAACCGAATCTGTAACTATAATTATTTCTCTCATTATAAGTTCTCCTTATTATTTTAAATTTTTTCAACATAATCAAGCGCTATCCAACCTATTCCCGATTTAAGCTTTCCCCATTTTGAGGCGCCCGCACCGTTTTTTTCTTTCGTTATTGTATAAACTCCCCTATCGCGGATACACCCGACTATCGGATAGTCTGTACCGGCGCCTTTTCGGATATTAAGAGCCGACGCCGTAACCTTAACCGTGTAAGCACCCGTTTCTTTTTTCAGGGGCTGAAGATATTTAACGCTTATAGGGCTGCAAACGGAGTTTTTGCCGTCGGTGGATTTATCAATTACAGCGCGTTCACCGTTTACACTTTTTACTATCCACTCCTTTGAAAGCATCCAGTCGGGAACATTTACGGTCATATTGTAATAAACCGCGCCGGGTACGATTCTGACCCTGTCGCCTGCCTTTATCGCGGCGGAATTTGCGGCATTATCTGCGGTCGGGGTGCTGACCTCGGCTACTGCCGGATTATATATAAACCCCAAGAATTTATAATCGGCACTTGCTCCCCAATTTTCGTCATTTCCCTTTTTGCGCGTTTGGTTCCAAAAAGCCCTTGTGCCGTAGCCGCTTTCCGAGGTGTAAACTTCGTTTTCACTTATCACCCTTTCAACTATCGCCACGTGACCCGCACCGTCCGAACCCGCGAGGGTCTTACCCTTTTGCCATACCATACAGGCACCGGGGCGCGGGCTCTGACCCATTTTGCACGAGCCTTTATACTGAATAAAATTTTCCGCGTTTACGGGTGCTAAATATTTGCAATATCCGTACCCGCCTATTTCATTGAATCTGCCGTAGGCGTAACCCACACAGTTTGAAAGCACATCGCAATCCTTATCCCTCGGGTAACCTGCAATGGCATTGGAGTAACCGCCGCTTGCCTTTCGTATGTAGTATTTATTGCCCGCGCCCGGCTTGCTTGTCCTTGCGGTAAATGTCATTTTTGCCCTCCCCCTTTTTAACCGTCATATCATCATAATTAAAAGTGCTTTGCTTGGGGAAATCAGTTATTTCCTCAAGCCCGTTTTGTTTTCCTTTTTCCATTTTCTTCTCCTTTACTCATCCTTTCCAGACTGTATATACAGCTGGCTGACATACACGCTCGCCCCCGCCGCCAGTATCCCCTGCGTCACTGCGGTGAAAAATGCAAAAAGTATTTCCCTGTCGCTTTTAAGGTCGTTTGCCGCAAACACCCATAACGCCGCCAAAACAACCGAAATTACGCCGAGAAGCAGGGGTATGTATTTATCGGCTACCCTGCTTTTTTTAAGCCCGATTCCTATGATATACATAACCGGAACCAAAATAAGCAATTTGGGTTCAATGTACTGCTGTAAATTCATTTTAATTTTCTCCTTTACGTTAAATTATTAAGCCTATGATTGCGGAGACCAGTCCGCCCGCCAGCGCCGCGATAATTGCCGTAACAATCTGCTGCATACGTGCCCTCGGCTGACCCTCCATCTCCTCGATCTTCCGCTCGTGCCTTGCAAGATGCTCGTTTGTATGCTTAAGCTCGGTTGCAAGGGTCACAAGTGTTTCGTTCATTGAGCGTATTTCCGACTGTACCGCCTTTAGCTCCGATATTTCTTTTTCTATCGCATTGATTTTTTGCTCGTGCCTTTCAAGCACAATTTGTGTCTCATCCATTATCTCCCTCCTTCCGTTTTTTTACAGCTGCGGGAATATTTTACCGTATTACCCTGACGGAAAATGTCACGGTTAAACATTTATTTTCTTTGAGGCACGGAATAAGCCTCAATTATCATATCAAGAATTCTGAATTCTTTTTCATTCAGAATAATCACCGTTCCTTCGGTGGCTTTCCTCTTAATATTTTTTAAAAATTCCGTTTCTTCGGCACTCATATATTGCTTATCCCATCTGTAATTATCCATAACATATACCCCTCCGTCATACCGCCCCGTCTTCGTTTCCAGGGGAATTAAATAGCCCAGCTCATCTATATCCCGCTTTACGGTTCTTACAGAAACTCCGAACCTTTCCGCCAATTCGGGCATTGTTGAATGCCTTACTCTGCAAAGATATTTCATCATCTCAATAATCCGTTCGGCAGTTCCCATAAGCCCCCCCTTTCGCAAAAATAAAAAAGCATGACAAGAATCCTTAAAGATTACCTGTCATGCCCGTATGTTTAACATCGTGCTATGTACGAAGCTGTTTCCTTTATTTAATTACTTTAACTGCCAGATGCGCCTTGCAGTTTTTACACTTTATAACAATATCCGCACTCCCCGAATTTTCAGAGGATATTTTTTCTATCTTGAGCGATTTATCGGAATCACAAACCCTTTTATCACATATGGGACATTTAATTTGTTCCATACTTCCACCTCCCTTTTATCGGCTTGTTCGCAGATTTGCGAACAAGCTTCCCGAAATATACGGTGGGTTTCCCCACCGTTAACCTTCCGTAATAAGCCCCAAATGAAGCATTCTTATCTGCGCCGCTCTGTATGAAACATTAAACGCCCTTGCAATGTCGGAAATTATATCTCTGACCTTTCCTTTGTTAACATAAAAATTGTTAACAATATGTCTTCCCGTTATTCCGTATTTGCGCATAACACTTCTTGCAAAGGAACAAAAAACATTTCCCGGCATTAGAAGCGCGGCTGCAAGGCTGTCCGCCTGCCATTCCATCCAGTCCGAATCATTATTTGTTTTTTGCCCGTAAAGTTCAACCTTGCGGCATGCTATAAATTCACGGGAGTTATTTTTGCGGTTCGCCGCAGAATTTGCGGCTGTCTTGAAATACTCGCCGTGCAAAATAAAATGCGCGCCCTCGTGGGTCTCGGTATATCTTCGCCGTGCGGTATTTTCTCTCACACACAGATGCTTGTTTATTAAAACCGTTCCGTAGGTTTCCCGCAATACCGTAGGCTTATACATTTCGTCATATGACGGTATTTCAACCTCGTCGCTCATTACTATCAGTCCCAAAACGGCGGAACTAAGTGTTCCTATATATTTTTGCTTGACTGTTAACCCCAAGCGGTCTTCCAAAAGCTCCGCGGTATCAAGCGGTTTCGGAAGTATTAAATTTTGCGGAAAGAACTCTTTTAAAACATCTTCCGCGATATTTTCTATATCTTCCCTTGAAAGTATATAAAGCCCGCTTTCCTTTTGAGGATAATTCAGCTTCACCCCTTTGCCCCTTTCATGATTTCTTTTGTTTTATAATTTTAATAAGCTCCGACCAGTCCTCATCCGTAAAATTGCGGTCTTTAGCTGTTCGCAAAGCCATTCTCGCCGACGGCAGCGAGTCGATGTATGTATTAATGTCACTGTGCTGACCGTTCTTGCTGACGCCCGCAAGGTCATAAAAAGCGTTAATATCCTCTGAATCCTTGATTTCCAACGCCTTAACGAATTTTTCCAAAAATCTTTCGGGCGCTTTACGGTTGCCGTTTTCAATATCGCATAAATAAGCCGGCGATATTTCCACCTCCGCGGCAAAGGCTCGCATTGTTTTGCCGAGCTGTTCGCGCCTTTGCTTAACATACTCGCCGAACGGCAAGCTATTATTTTTCATTTTTCAGCATTCCCTTCAACTATTCAAGAAAACAAAATCGGTTTATTCCGTCGCAGCCGATCCGTTCACTTGTTCGCTGATTTGTAAACATTATAACGCTTACAACACAGCTTGTCAATAGTAAAATGAAAATTTTTCCAAAAAATCGCCTTAAATATATTTTTAAAAAAGATAATACATCGGTCGTTTTTTTGCCGACCGATGTTGAATATTAAAGTACGAAAATCAAAAATAAGGCTTTGGAAAAGCTCGATCGCTTAAATCCCACTTCTCAGCATTAAATGAAGCATCATCCGGTAATCGGTCAGCTTCGGTGCAGTTTTTAAAATAAACGTTCCCGTTTTTCCTGCCCAGCATTGACATTTTCATATTTTTACCGTTGCAGGTAATCATACCGTAAACATTTTCAAGTCCTAAATCTCCGGTGTCCACACACTGGTCTCCGGAAACAATACCGATAAATGTGTAAGGACCAAGCTGTGTTCTTTTTATCTCAAGGTTAATAAAAGCATTTTTTATATCACATCTGAAAGCAGAATTATAAATTCCGCATAATCCGCCGGTATAGCTGCACCCTACATTCGCCTCGTCTATGCTGCCGATATAAACTATATCGGTTACATAAGAATCTGTAGGTTTACTGTTTCTGGAATTAAGTATGCCCGTAATTCCCCCGCAGGTAACGGTTTCCCCCTTAACGGCTATATTAACGGCAGAATATAACAGACTCATGCGATAATAAGTGCCCTTGTAATTTGCGTCAAATCCACCGACAATTCCGCCTGTCATTGCAAATACCAAGTCGTCGGACGATACGCTTATATTCCCCGTTGCCTTACATTCGCTTATTTCTATTCCCCTGTTTACGGCAAACATACTGCCCGCAACAGCGCCTACATACAAAGACTCAGCTTTATTGCGTTTTGGAATTGATATGTTAATGTTTTCAAGAGTTATTCCTCTTATTACGGCGTCCTCCGCATAACCGAAGAATCCTACGCAAGCTTCATAACCGCGGGCGTCTGTCATTTTATCCGTTAAGGACGTTATGGTCAAATTACTTATGGTATGACCGTTACCTATAAATTCACCCTTAAAGGCTCTCCCACGAACCCCTATGGGAGTCCATTCAATTCCGGCCAAGTCTATATCTGCCTCAAGTGTGACCTGCTCTCCTGCATATGAATGTCCGCACATAACAGCGTTGGCAAACTGATTCAAATCATCTGCATTTGTAATTTTGTGTATATTTGTAAATCCCGTTTCCGGCGGCGCAGGCTCCTCGGGCACCGGTTCGCGCTCAAAAATATCGGGATTTATCAGCGCATTGTCATTATCGGAAATTTCACTTTCTTCCGCAGTGTTTTCTGAATTACTGTTGCCTCCGGTTTCCTTTGGAGCTTCAGAAAAGCTTGCAGCTGCAACAGATGAAGGGGCTTCAGCATTTTCACTACTGCTTGCAGCCGCGGAAGAAAGCTGTGCTTCATTCTCAATTTGGGAAATGACCTTTTCTATCTGACCCTCGCTCAATCCCAAATCATAAACCGTGCACGAGCAAAGAAGCAGCATGGCTGACGCCATACTCACAACCGATATTAAGCCTTTTGATATTCGCATACATACAACACCTTTTAATATTATTTAAGGGAACCGAATAATATGCTGCATTTTATATACCTGAATTTTGTTCTAATATTATTATACACTATTCTTTTCCCAATTTCAACCAAAATGTTAGCAGAAAATACAATGGATGTTGTCGAATTGTGCAATCCCGTTCGCACATCGGTCTTTCGGTTAATAGCTTTATTGTGCCGGTGGACTTGTTGCAGCGGTCAGCAAAAGCCGACCGACCATTGATGAAATGAGGTGAAAATTGGTTTGGACAGGAGACAAGAGAACCGTCCGAAACCACTGAAAAAGTCGAGCAAAATGTAGAAAATCGGTAGAAAATATGGTATAATAGAAGCATCAAAAGACAAGGTGTGAAAAGGATGCTTCGCGAGAACAAGGAAAGACAAAACAGCTTTTACAGTGCGCTGTATGAAAAGATACCCGAGAGCCATATTCTTAAGCAAATAGATAAAGCGGTAGATTTCAGCTTTATTAACGATTTGCTTGAAAGCAGCTACTGTAAACATTTCGGCAGACCGGCAAAAGAGCCGGAAATGATGATGAAGCTTCTCTTTTTACAGTACATATACAATCTTTCGGATGTCAAGGTAATAGAGGAAGCAAACTGCAACTTAGCTTTTCTGTGGTTTTTAGGCTTAAACCCCCGAGGACAAGCTGCCCGACTCCAGCTTGCTTGCGAAATTCCGCACACAGCGAATGCAGGATATAACGCTCGACGAGGTTTTAAGTGAAATTGTACGCCAATGCGTGGAGAACGGAATAATAAAAAGCGACGCTCTGACCGTAGATACAACACATATCGAAGCAAACTGCACCAAAAAGGTCCCGGAACGCATAATGAAACATCTTGCAAAGAGGATTTTCAAAGGTCTTGAGGCAGATAACGGCGCCGTTCCCGAAGAGATAAATACAAACACACCGTATTATACTCAGATAGAAGACCACAAGCAGGCAAAGACCGTGATGAAAGACTATCTTGAGGAAACCATTGCTTCGGCGGAGAAATATGCCGGCGAAGAGACCGAAAAAGCTATCGCAGAGGCAAAGGATGTACTGTCGGATGAAAAGTTCATTTTGCAAAAGGGCTTGCGCTCGTTAAGCGACAAGGACGCAAGAGTAGGAAATAAATCAAAAACACAGCAGTTTTACGGCTACAAAGCAGAATACACAATGACAGCTGATGAAAGAATAATCACAGCTATGGATATTCATACGGGAGAATATGTTGACGGCAAAGAGTTTTCCACACTTTTAGAAAAAACGGTTAAAACAGGCGCAAAGGTATCCGAGCTTTACGGAGACAAGGCATATTTCCGTAAGGATATATTAGAGCTTTTAGAAGAACAAAAGATAAAAGGATATATCCCCGTAAGTGCAAGCGTATATAAAATAGACGAGGAGCTGTTTTCCTACAATAAGGACAGCGACCAATGGTTTTGTTTTATGGGAAATCATACGGTAAGCTGCAAGAGAACAACCCGAACCGCACGAGGGAAAAAAGAAGATATATTAAGCTATATATTTTCAAAAGAACAGTGTGTAAATTGTCCACATAGGGATATTTGCATGGGGAAAAACAGGACAAAGGCAAGAAAGCTTCAGGTTGCGCTTAGCACATCGCTTTTTTATGAAAAAAGACAGGAGCAAAAGAAGCCCGAGTTTTTGGAGAAATATAAAAAGCGTTCCGCGCAGGAATGGAAAAACGGCGAAATGAAACGCTTTCACGGATTGTCCCGAGCCAGAGAGGCTGGGGACTGCGAAGCATACTCTTTCAAGCAAAATTAACGGCGATTGCGGTAAATCTTAAAAGAATTGCCGCGATAACAGGCAAGGAAACCCCACCTGTTATCGCGATTTTTAAGAAAATTGAAAAACATTTCCAAAAATCAATTTTGAACACTGATTTTGCCACCGTTTTCTTCCCAGCCGATTGCTGAAACCGCCCCTTTTTCAGTGGTTTCGAACCGTCCCCTGTCTTATTTTCTGTATTTTGCCTCTGTCTTTTTGTCCCCTGTCTTTTTAATTTCAAGTTGCTAATTTGATAGTGTTATGTTATATTTGTAGTGGAGGTAGATTTTATGAAAAAAGAAATTTTACAATAGAAAAAATTAAATACGATTTTATTATTTAAATGGTGATAAAAATGAAAACAACAATATTTCGAGAAATACTTGATGAAGAATATATCGAAGTTAATAAAAGTGTTTCAAAAACCATACAACACATAATTGAATTAGATAGTTTACACAGCGAGCCAGTTCGTACTGATGCTATAATTATATGTAGATGCTCCAAAAAAGGAAAAATCACAGTTACTATATATAATCCTACTACGCTAGCGAGGAGCTATGATAATCAATATCCGTTATATTATGTATACGGGCAGGTTATTTCCAAGGATGATAAAACATATATACATATGACATCTGTTTATAAAAAATCCGAAATATATATCCAATGCTTGTGGTCAATTTTAGCTGTTTTATTGTTTCCTTTTATTTGCTTTTCCTTGCTAAAAAGTGCTATGTTTAATATCTTGATTTTAATAATATCCTTATTGTTAGGTTTCTTTTTTACGATAAACGAACGCAGTTCTGTAAGAGCACGAAAGAGCCGTGGTTTAACTATGTTACCTAATATGAAAAACGAACTCAGAAAAATTATAGAGATCATAGAAAAATGGGACAATTAAAATTTAATTATAGTTGCACATATAATTTAAAGAAGGTTTATACCTATGAAAAAAACCATTTCGTTCATTATAACTTTATCACTTTTACTAACTATAATGGTAGGTTGTAATAAAAAATCCGATATAACCAAAGAAGAAGCATATACCATATATTACGACACCATTAAAAAATTTGTCTCAGAACTTATGGATAAAACTAATCCGCCTGAATGTGATGTAGATATAAAGACACGCGATGAGGTGACCTTTTTAACTGAGCATTTTGTGCGTAATACAAACATTAAAATTAAATCACAAAATGTTGATGGAAAATGGCAATATTATTTGTTAAACCAATTTCCCGAAGCAAATAAAAAGAATTTTTATGTTATTGATAACGATGAATTTTATGGTATGTCCTGTGCGTTAAACGCAAAAGGAACGCTTAACTTAGAAGCAAAAGAAATACTCGAGGAACGAAACAGTTCATATATTAACCACGTTATATTTTCGTATCTTAATACTCCTTTATTCCCGCAAGACGCTATTTCCTCATTTGAAACAGAAAAGAAAAATTCTGATACTGAGATCATCTTTATTGTAAAAGGAGATGGTACATATTATGGTTATGGTTATAGGGTTATGAAAGAAATATTACCCAATCTTCAGGAGGATAAATTAGATGACATAAAAATCGTTTTAACTATTGATGAAGAAGGCGTACCTAAAATTATGTCCACAGAGATATCTATGAGCATATATAATGATTCTGCCAAATTACATGCACAGAAAATCTTAAATATGAATTTTACATTTAATAAGCTTGACAATGTAGATTTTGATCTTGAAAATGTGGTTTCTCAACACACTTTAGATACCTCACTAATAAAATAATATTAATTTATAAATGCACAGCAATATCATGGTATAATTAATTAAAAATAAATTTCTCGGGGTGAAGCGAATGAAAAAAATTGCACAAGGCGAATTTGAAATTCACACAACAAAAAAAGATGCAATAAATAAATTTATGCAATTGACAGGAGTTTGCAGAGAAGAAATTAGTGATGATAAGCCTATTGAATTTTATTGTACAAAAACCGGAAAAATTGCCATTTCAAATCCACCGACAACTCTTGTTACAAGAGAAATATCTACCAAGCTTTTCGGCAAGATTATAGAAAGAGATGAAAAAACGTTCGTAACCTTTCAAATAATGTATAGTAGTGCGAATAATTTTATCAAAATTATATATTCGACACTAATGTTAATATCCACTCTATTAGCCTTTTTTATAGATAAAACAGCAATGCGCGTTGCTTTGATTTTTTCTTTCTTGCTTTTTGGCAGTCTGTTAATTTCTGCGACTGAAGAAAAAAATAATTCACCATTTGATTCTGAGCTGCTAATAAAAGAGCTAGAAAAAAGGGTCAATGCTATTAACAATTGGAATGAATAATTTTATATGAAAGGCGGTTTTCTATAATGAACTGATTATTATCAGTTTTCTCATGCAATTTGAATCAATATCAAGAAAGGATGATTGTTATGAAAAAATCTATTTTCTGTTTTTTTGTTATAGTCATTTGTATTACATTTGCAGGATGCAACGAAAATGCAAGTATTTCAAAAAATGAAGACGCAAAAAATGTTCTAATAGATGTCTTGGAGAAAGAGAAACCTTTTATAGCAAAGACCTCAGCTGTTTCTGATAAGACGTCCGAGCAATTACTTGAGAAGTATCATTTTTCGACAGTTGATAATGCCTATTATGCATTTAACCCAGCATATTATACCTTTGTAGATTGTGATACAAATGGCATTGATGAAATGATCGTTTTAGACGTTAAACTTTCTTGTTATCTCATTCTACGCTATGAAGGCGAAAAAGTTTATGGTTATAATTATACACATATAGGTGATGTTAAAAAGTTTAAGACAGATGGAAGTTTTGAGCCTAAACTTAAATCTGGAGAAAGAATAATTGCTCGTTTCAAATTTAGTGGTACAGAGATTGAAATAGTCGAAGAGGCTTATATGAATGAAAATACCAACAAATACTTTTTAAACGAAAAAGCAGAAGACAAACAAATCGTCAAAAAATATTTTGACGATTGGGACACAAACACAATAGCAACCGAATGGACAGAAATTAAATGAGAATCCATATAAAATAATATATAATTCCACCTTTTCGTTATACAGTAACCGCACATGAAATCCATGTGCGGTTACCTTTTAATTATTCACCCATCATATCACAGACATCTTTTAATTTATATGTGCTTCCATTCTTCATTTCAAATAAAACATTATATCCTGTATGACATGCACAATAGTCTATAATTTCTTTATTGTAATTCAAATTCAATGTCATTGCGTCTGCCAAATCATCTATACTTTCATATAATGAGACATATGCAGCTGCCCAATCAGGTAAGGTGTTCTCTATAGCCGCTTCAAAAGCATCACCAGGAGTATAGTCTGCAAATTCATTTCTCAATACCGACTCTATTCCAGAAGCAACGAGAAGACCTGTGGTAACAACACGCTTAATAATAACACCTGCAACAGTCGATGTGAAGAAATTCGTCGGTCGGTTAATAGCTTTATTGTGCCGGTGGAGCTGCCACAGCGGTCAGCTTTCGCCGACCGCTGCTTTCAGAATTTTTTAGGACGAAATCTTATATTTGCCTTAACTTTAAAATTCCTTTCCGTCGGGAACAATACGGATATTAGGCAGGTTTTCCTTTACACGCTCGGCAATTTTCGTAAGCGCCTCCCATTCGTCCGGCTCCAGCTCTTGCCAATCAAGCTCCGGCGAACGGGAAAGAACCGCTTCCACGGCATTTTTCACCGTACGGCTTGTCACTCTGCTTAAATTATCATAAGTATAGCATATTTTGGTGCTGTTAGCAAGATGTTTTTCCTCAACTATTCTCCAAAGATTGTCATAGGTGTATTCAAATCCCGTAATAACTGTACCCGAAGCCGTTTTTTCAACAGTAGAGGTTATGCGTCCGGTGTTATCGTAAACAGTTGCGGTAACACTGCCATCCGGTTTAGTTACACCCACTAACATATTATTCACATCATATGTGTAAGATGTCACTCTGTTTGCCCAATCTGTCACGCTGACAAGGTTGTTGTTTGCATCATATGCATAGTTTACTGCTGTATTGTCAGGATAAACGATACTTGTCAGGTCGCCCACTTTTCCGGCATACCGTTAAGCTTAGGCTCCGTTAATAGTTAGTTTTTCAATTTTTTTAGCATCCAAGCGATCAGATGTAAGTTTCATTTATAAAAATCAAAAAAATTTACCTAAAATTAATTTCCATAATCTGCGGAGCTAAATAACTATCCCCCGTTGCAATTACAGAAAAACCTGACCCCTTAACTTTAGGCTTTAAAATCAGCCCTTCGGATTTCGTAATGGTTTTCGTCCTGCCGTCAATCAGCAAGGATGTAAAATCCAAACTTTGATAGCCATTTTGGGAAGACGAATCAGAAACAGGTGTTTCTCCGGGGATCTTATTGTCCCAGTTCGAACCGAAACTACAGAAACGTGCCGAAACCTTGTACGCACTAAATTCAACCTTGCTTTGATTGAGCTTAGGCATATGCAGCACCGCTTTTTGAATTCGTTTATCCATAATTTCGGGTATTCTTGAACAATCAAGCCGTGAATACAACCACTGTTCACCGTAAGCAGAAGAATTGCCGATAAAACCGACACTGCCAAATGCGTTATTTGTGGATGGATTCATACTTTCAACAGTTGTGTCCTGAAACAATTTGTTCTCATAGAGATTCGCTTCAAAAAGTACACTTTGAGCCAACGGACTTGTAGAAAAAATTGCGATTCTATAATGTCTATCCGTAAGCTTCTGATACTCGATTTTTGCAGGAGCAATCACATTTCCGCTTGTGTCAACTGTGCCAATGCAAGAGAATACAACAAATGGTCTAAAACGTTCCTTCATCAGAGCAAAGCACCTATCATTCGCTCTCACATTCAAAAACGGTTGTCCGACCTCAATAGTAAATGTCGCCTTCTCATTTGTCTTTAGTGCGCATTTGAATGCCACGCCGTTTGTTGTAGGGATTAGTACCATACTTCCACAACGAACCTTTTGTGATGAAATCAAATTGCAGTTTTGCGACAATTCTATAGAACAAGAACCTTCTGCATTTTCTATTAACACATTTCTCGAAACAGTAATATTGGTGTTACTACCGTTCAAAAAAATCGCACCACCGTTAGACTGAAATTTTACATCAATCATTTTTCGCGTTCTTCTGCTATAGATTGGTGTACTGAAATAATATGCGGTCTTTGTTCCGTTGTTTTCCTGAACAACCAACCTGTAACGATTTCTATTATGGTAATCAATAATGATTGGGGAACCTCTCCTCAATTTTGAAATCTCCCCTAATACAGACTGCATTTACATCACCTCCGATTTTTTATTTTTACAGCTGTAATCATAGTATAAAAAATAACCCTGACAACGAGTGTCGTGGTTGAAAGAAATTGTTGTCACAAAAAAAGAGTGATTAGATTCTAACCACTCTTTTAATGAAAAGAAGAAAATTTTAAAAATTATAATTTATTGAATATATTCACCTTCACGTATTTCAACATTTGTTGCTATATCATTTTCAAACTCAATAATGTACCATTTTCTTATAAGCCCAGGTGTATATTTAGGATAATTATAATGACTCGCTACATATTCGGCATATAAATAATTTCCGCTCTCATCATATTTGCTATAATCGAATTCTCCGTATTTTTCTATTATGTTATCTTTTGAGTTTCCAATAATAAATCGGTCATTAAATTTATAGTGAGTGGGATGGAAACACCAATAAACACCTATTGATAATACTAAAACGATGAAGATGCAAACACAAGAAATTACAATCTTTTTTTTCATAAATCATTCTCCTTAAATACACAAACTATCAACACTCAAAATGTCCCCGCGCATACGGATAACCATACATATAACTATCGTTATCATAGTGTGCATAAGTTTGCTGTTCAACATATTCATACACAGGGATTGGCGGCACAGCCATACGTTTTAAGGTCCAACATTGAGCAATAACGAATCCTATACATCCACTATCAACATATGAATCATAAGCTAAATTAAATTCCGCAAGATTCAAGGAAGGCTGTAATATTTCCAAAACATCTATAATATAACCAGCCATATTATAGGCAAAAGAGGTCGAAAAACCCTGTAAAATCAATTCTTCAATTAATTCATCTATAGACTGCTGTGCTTTAATTTTAATAGTATTTATGAAAGTGGATTGTTGTAATTTATATCCCCATAATATACTATCTTGATTATCTATATAAACAATCTTTTGAACAGACAGTTCCACTTCATTTTTATCATAACTATCGTTTATCCAAATAGCACCTTTTGGATTTGAATAGGCAGGCAACATATCCTTTACAAACTTAAACCTTAGCGTATAATCACCATAACCGGTTGAAGAATTGTGACTAACAGCAATATAGTATCGTTTCATGGCTTCGAGGTGTGCTGTAATTTTGAAATTGCCGTTACCGTTGCTGTTATTATCAGAATCAAGCAACCCGCCGGATGCACAGTATAATTGACCGTAGGTGTCAGTATCGCCCTCCGTGTAAATTTCCATTACACAGTTCCTCGCGGGGACAAAGGTATAATAATCAACATCATCCCGGCTATGAAGGATATTATTTTCTTTTAATACTACATAGAGTGGCAAATATAATTGTTAAATTTCCGAATAAAGAGCATATAGTATCCCATCTTAAATATGGCAAAAAATAAGTTTTAAAAAAATCAATTTCTTTAATCGAATATTTAGGAACAGAAAAAGAGTATTTGAATAATGTGAAAACGGTCATATCAACAGTTAGAATGAGCAAAAACATAAACGAAAACATTTTCTTCTTTTTAAAATCGATTTTTTTCACACACAGCAGTACATTGGGTAATATAATGCACATTACTCGTATCAAACTAATAACAACAAAATTCAATGATATATTCGCATCTCCGGTCACAACACTGTAAACATCAATAAATAACCCTATTAGCCATAATATCATTCCAATTGTTGAAAAGATGACCGTTTTTTTCATATTTATAATCTGCCTTTCCGCGAAAGGCACCGACGGGGTTATGAAACCCCGGTCAGCAAACTTTCGCTAAAAATATTTTTTTGATATAATAACCTCGCAGATTTGTTTCAAACTTTCCCTTTCTAATTAGAGGTTAAAATCAACCCAGGTTCCTCGACAGTATAAACCACCATAAAGATATTGTGTATTTGAATAATACTTACTATGATCATGGCTATCATATCTAACCTGACCGGTAAAATTGTTTTTTACCGATGTAGTAAAACTTTCAATCACGATATAACCTGTTGTTCCGTTATCAAGATATTCATTATACGCAATATTAAACTCTTCCAACGGAAAGGAAGATGATATTACTTCGGATAAACTTAAAATAAAGTCACAAATACTATAAGAAAGTGAAGGAGAAAAACCCTCTAATAAAAAATACTCAATAAGTTCATCAAATGATTGTTGTGCTAAGGTACCAATAGTATTTTTAAAAGTTTGGTTTGAAATTTTATTTCTCCATAAGGAAACATCGCTGCCTTTTAGATAAGCATATCCTTTAATCATCTTTTGAGTATTATCTTTATCGTATTCGTCATTACGCCAACACCGTGAGATTCCTGTTGCACACACATAATCTTGCACAAACTTAAACCTTAGCGTATAATCACCATAACCGGTTGAAGAATTGTGACTAACAGCAATATAGTATCGTTTCATGGCTTCGAGGTGTGCTGTAATTTTGAAATTGCCGTTACCGTTGCTGTTATTATCAGAATCAAGCAACCCGCCGGATGCACAGTATAATTGACCGTAGGTGTCAGTATCGCCCTCCGTGTAAATTTCCATTACACAGTTCCTCGCGGGGACAAAGGTATAATAATCAACATCATCCTGGCTGTGCAATTCGCCATTTATAGATTTATCCTGATAATACACACCAATAACCTCGGTTGCTGAATCCATAGTATTACCGTGATCATCATCAAAATACGATACTCTTATATCAAAGTTACCCGTATTACTACCGTATGCTTTAACTCTAATATAATATGTTTCGTAATATTCAAGTTGAGCCCAGAAATTAAAGTTCAACCCATTACCGCCATCGTCATTATATGCAATTTGGTTACCGTAAGAATCATACAGATAACCGACAGTATCTAAAGAACCTTGTGTATGAACAGTATACCAACCGGGACTACCGTTGGGATGAACTCCACTTGCATTTGCGGTAAATTTGTACCAAACTTCATTGCCCGGGCAAGTAATACTGCCACTTCGCCAATTAAGAAAAGGGAGACTTATCGCCGATGCCATATCATTAGAATAGCATCCGTCATCACAATCATCCCCAACGCAAAGCACCGATACACCTTCGTCCAGTGACCTTGCGTTAAGCTCTGCAATGGTCGACATTATATTGTCCTTTTTATCAAATGTTATATCATATTCTTTGGTTAATGTCAATGTTTTTGACGTATCCATACTTGCAGAAAAAGACATTTCTGCTTTTATATCTGAAATAATGTCTAATGATGTTTTTTCTGGATTTACACACCAATTTTTCAAAACTGTTCCCGCAACAAAGGCATTAGCACCTGAAGTTCCACTTACATTTACTGCGTTACCGTTAATATCCGTTGTACTTTGTGAACCGTTGGCAAAACAATCTACTTTTTCTCCGCCGTTAGAATACTTAGCAATAGTATCACCATTCTTTGCACCGACCGATAGTACATTATCAAATGCCGCAGGATACATAATTCGCTTTTCATCTTCAAATCCACCATCATTACCAGCAGCTGCAACCATAACAATTCCGCAACTCGATGCACGGTTAATCATGTTTTCTAATAGTTTAGATTTATGATAATCACCAAAACTCATACAAACAATATTAATTCCGTTATTGATTGCCCAATCAAGTGCCTGCATAATAGTAGATGTTTTTGCAAATCCTCTGTGATCAGCGACAACAACAGAGTAAATGCTCGGTGAGGCAACTTTATTCTCTGCGTTTGTAACAACAGCGGAAATGATTCCTGCCATTTGTGTACCATGACCGTTTTCGTCTGTAGAAACATCATTAACAAAGTTAACAAATCCATTCATCGAAACATGTGATACACCGGTATCAAATACTGCAAGCTTTACCTCCTTTCTATTGTTAATACCAAGATTTTTACCTGCCAAATAAATAGTATATTCGCTTTCATTCATGCCATTGTTAAGACATTTATATTCGTAGTCCTTTTCAACAATTTCTACTCCGGCAAGCATCTTAATAGCTTTAAGCTGTGCCATACTCATTGACACCGCTACACAGTTTGCAAAATCCAATTGCCTTACATCATCACAGCCCAGTTTTTCAAGTTCTGTTACGATGTTTTCCTTTTCATTAGCATCACATCCAATAATAAATGGATACTTTTCCACATCTAAAGAAATTTTTGCAATCTGATCTGCATTTTCAATTTTTTCTATTTCTGGTTCAAGATAAATTTCTTGCTCTGCACCAATTTTAATTTCGTCCATATGTGTAGGACTCCTTTGTTACAATATATTTGCCGGGTAAAGCACACCAGCCAGGTGTGCTTTATTCGT
>OHBM01001105.1_pt1 | contig 20425 bp, 17 predicted proteins | sample 1577251 | NCBI WGS metagenome assembly OHBM01 (sample SAMEA3541557, study PRJEB24748) | human gut metagenome | biome: human gut; feature: human-associated habitat; material: faeces | place: China | collected 2012 | reverse complement strand
CGCTTGATTCCGGCAAAATAACCGTTATATACGACGTTAAGAATTTATCCGACGATACTATGTATATGTCCGTCGGCGCTCATGAAGCGTACGCCTGCCCCGAGGGTATAGAGCAGTACGACGTTATTTTTGAGCGTGAGGAAACGCTGAACGCCTGGAATCTTAACGGCAATCTGCTTGACGGCACCGTAACGCCCGTGCTTAAAGAGAGCAGGGTGCTGCCGCTTTATGAAAAGTATTTCGCGGTGGACGCGCTTATATTTAAGGATATAAAGTCAAACCTTGTAACGCTGAGAAACCGCGTTACGGGCAAGAGCGTAAGCCTTGATTTTACGGGCTTTAATTATTTCCTTTTATGGACAAAGCCGGGAGCGGGCTATATTTGCCTGGAGCCGTGGAGCGGCATAACTCCGCTTGAAAATTCAAGCTATGAATTAAAGGAAAAGGACGGAATTACCGCCGTAGAGTCCGGAAAAAGCTACGCTGTCGCACATAAAATCTATTTTTAACAAACTTTTCTTCCGAAATTAAATAATTTCCTGTTTACACGGAAAGAAAAAAGTGTTATTATATATATCGTATGAGAACATCTCATTAAATTTATAACAGGAGGAATTTTCAATGGCCAGAAAATTCAAGACCATGGACGGAAATAACGCCGCGGCACATGTTGCCTATGCGTTTACCGAGGTAGCAGGTATCTACCCGATAACCCCGTCCAGCCCTATGGCAGACTATGTTGATCAGTGGTCGGCACAGGGACTTAAAAACATATTCGGCACTACCGTAAACGTTGCCGAAATGCAGTCGGAGGCAGGTGCCGCGGGTACGGTACACGGCTCTTTGGCAGCCGGTGCTTTAACCACCACGTTCACCGCTTCGCAGGGACTTTTACTTATGATCCCGAACATGTATAAAATAGCGGGCGAATTGCTCCCCTGCGTTTTCCACGTATCGGCTCGCTGCGTAGCAAGCCATGCGCTTAACATTTTCGGCGATCATTCGGACGTTTACGCATGTCGTCAGACCGGCTTTGCAATGCTTGCCGAAACAAACCCGCAGGAGGTTATGGACTTAGGTCCTGTTGCTCACTTAGCTTCTATTGAGGGCAGAGTTCCGTTTATCAACTTCTTTGACGGTTTCAGAACCTCACACGAAATTCAGAAAATTCAGATCTGGGATTACGAAGATCTTAAGGAAATGTGCGATATGGATGCGGTTGAGGCGTTCAGAAAGCGCGCTTTAAACCCCGAGCACCCCGTAATGCGTGGCTCTCACGAAAACGGAGATATTTTCTTCCAGCACCGCGAGGCTTGCAATAAGTATTACGACGCTATACCCGGTATCGTTGAGAAGTATATGGACAAGATCAACGAGAAGATCGGCACGGATTACAAGCTCTTTAACTACTACGGCGCACCCGATGCCGAAAAGGTTATTGTGGCTATGGGCTCTATCTGCGACGTTGCGGAAGAGGTTATTGATTACTTAACCGCAAAGGGCGAAAAGGTAGGTCTTGTAAAGGTACGTCTTTACCGTCCCTTCAAAGCGGACAAGCTGGTTGCGGCTATTCCGTCCACCGTTAAGAAGATCGCAGTGCTTGACAGAACTAAGGAACCCGGCGCTTTGGGCGAGCCGCTTTATCTTGATGTTGTTGCCGCTCTTGCAGAAGAGGGCAGACATATCGACGCTGTTGTAGGCGGCAGATACGGTCTCGGCTCTAAGGACACACCGCCTTCAAGCATTTTTGCTATTTACAAGGAGCTTGATAAGGCTGAGCCCAAGCACAACTTCACCATCGGTATTAACGATGATGTTACCAACCTTTCACTCCCCGAGGAGGAAGCTCCGAACACCGCAGCAGAGGGCACTATTGAATGTAAGTTCTGGGGTCTCGGCGGTGACGGTACTGTTGGTGCTAACAAAGACTCCATTAAGATTATCGGCGACCATACCGATAAATACGTTCAGGCTTACTTCCAGTATGACTCGAAGAAGACCGGCGGTATTACCATTTCTCACCTGCGTTTCGGCGATAAGCCGATAAAGAGCCCCTATTACATAAACAAGGCTGACTTTGTTGCCTGCCACAACCCGTCTTATGTAACAAAGGGCTACAAGATGGTTAATGACGTTAAACCCGGCGGCGTATTCCTTATTAACTGCCAGTGGAATCTTGACGAGCTTAACCACCATATGCCGGCTGAAGCTAAGCGCTATATCGCTAAGAATAACATTCAGCTTTACACCGTTAACGCTATCGACATTGCGGCTGAAATCGGTCTCGGCAAGCGTACCAACACCGTTTTGCAGTCTGCTTTCTTCTCGCTTTCAAAGGTTCTTCCCGAGGCTGAGGCTATCGGCTATATGAAGGAAAAAGCCCAGAAGTTTATGAAGAAGGGCAAAGAGATAGTTGAAATGAACGAAAAGGCTATCGACGCAGGCGCTACCGCTTACGTTAAAATTGACGTTCCGGCTGACTGGGCAAATGCTGCGGACAACACCGCTCCCGTTAAGGAAGAGGGCCCTGCAAAGCTCGTTAAAATGGTTGACGATATAATGAAGCCCGTAGGCCTTATGAACGGCGATTCACTGCCTGTTTCTACATTTGTAGACTATGCCGACGGTACGTTCGAGCAGGGCGCGTCCGCTTATGAGAAACGCGGCGTTGCGGTTATGGTTCCTGAGTGGAACCCCGATACCTGCGCTAAGTGCAATAAGTGCGCGTTTGTTTGCCCGCACGCTACGATCCGTCCGTTTGTTCTGACCGATGAAGAAGTGGCTGCCGCACCCGCTACCTTAAAGGTTGCACCCAAGCCGTTCCTCAAGACGGATTACAAATACGCTTTGACCGTTTCCCCGCTCGATTGTATGGGCTGCGGAGTTTGTATAGGTGTATGTCCGACCAACTCTCTTAAAATGGTTCCGCAGGAATCGCAGCTTGAAGAGCAGAAGTCTTTCGATTACTGCGTAGCAAAGGTAACCGAGAAGAAGGACGTTGCAACCGACGCAAACGTTATCACCTCTCAGTTCAAAAAGCCGCTGCTTGAATTCTCAGGCTCCTGCGCCGGCTGCGCCGAGACTTCTTATGCACGTCTCGTAACTCAGCTTTTCGGCGACAGAATGTATATTTCCAACGCTACCGGCTGCTCGTCCATTTGGGGCGGTCCTGCCGCTACCTCTCCGTACACCACAAACGCCGAGGGTCACGGTCCCGCATGGGCTAACTCTCTGTTTGAGGATAACGCAGAGCACGGCTACGGTATGTACCTCGGTCAGAAAGCTATACGCGACCGTCTTATAGGCGAAGTTAAGCAGATGACCGAATCGGATAAGGCAAGCGCAGAGCTTAAAGCCGCTGCGGAAGAATACCTTGCCACTCTTGATGACGGCGCTAAGAATTCCGACGCTTCTAAGGCACTTGCCGCTGTTCTTGAAAAGGAAAATGCCGATTGCGCACTCTGCAAGGATGTTCTTAATCATAAGGAATACCTTTCCAAGAAGTCTGTTTGGATATTCGGCGGCGACGGTTGGGCTTATGATATCGGCTTCGGCGGTGTTGACCACGTTTTGGCACAGGGCAATAACGTAAACATTATGGTATTTGATACCGAGGTTTACTCCAACACAGGCGGTCAGGCTTCCAAGGCTTCCAATATCGGTCAGGTTGCACAGTTCGCGGCTGCCGGTAAGGCAATCGCCAAGAAGAGCCTTGCCGAAATTGCTATGTCCTACGGCTACATTTATGTAGCGCAGATAGCTATGGGCGCTGATATGAACCAGACCCTTAAGGCTCTTAAAGAGGCTGAGGCTTACAACGGTCCGTCGCTCGTTATCGGTTACGCTCCGTGCGAAATGCACTCAATTAAGGGCGGAATGGTTAACTGCCAGAAGGAAATGAAGAAGGCTGTTGACTGCGGATACTGGGATATGTTCCGTTACAACCCCGCGCTTAAGGCAGAGGGCAAGAATCCGTTCACTATCGACAGCAAGCCGGCTACCGCCGACTATAAGGACTTCATTATGGGCGAGGCTCGTTACTCCTCACTCACACGCTCCTTCCCCGAGCGCGCAGAGGTTCTGTTTGATAAGGCTGCCGAGACCGCAAAGGCGCGCAGAGCGCACCTTGAAAAGCTCTTAAAGCTTTACGGCGAATAAAAAATATTTATTTGAATAACATTTACGCCCCGGTTTACAAAATTGGGGCGTAAATGCTGTAATAATATATAATGAGGTGGAAATATGAATCGTTTGAAATACTCGTTGTTGCAAAAACAAATTGCTTTTTGCAGCATTGCGGTATTAACCGTTTTACTTACCCCTATGGTTATTATCGGTTTTTATGACCATCCGAGTTATGATGATTTTGGTTATGCGGCGCTTACCGTAAAAGCATACAGGGAACATTCTTCAATAATTGCTTTGCTGTGATGTTCTGAATTTTTCAAAATACAGCACAATAACCCTGACCTGCATAATTCTTGCGCTGTGTACGCAGCTTCCTGAATCTGCAGTAGAGGAATTCTATTGGTACAACGGAAGTATATTTTATACTTTTTTCTTTTCACTTATGTTACTTTTCTTTTCCTGTATTATTAAGCAGCTTTTTATTAAAAAGGATAAAAAATGTGTAACGGCGCTTATAGCGGCGCCTTTACTTTCCGTAATAATTGCGGAAGGTGTTTTTCCGCCGCACTTGTCAGCGGAAAAACAAAAAAAGCGGCGTTACCGCCGCAAAAATAAATTCTTGGGTTTATCGACAGACTGAGCCGGCAGGAGGGATTCTGCCGGTTTGCTCTTTGTGTAACACTCCGCATAAAAAAACATAAAATATTATCGGACAAATAAATTTTGTTTGATTAAATTCTGTAAATACAGGTAAAAATATAATCAGGTTAGGCTGACGAGAGCCGAACCTACCAGTATTTAAGCGGAGTGTGAAATAAAAATGAATATAAAGCGGGGAGAAATATACTATGCCGATTTAAGCCCTGTTGTAGGCTCTGAGCAAGGCGGCGTGCGCCCTGTACTTATAATACAGAACGATGTGGGGAATAAATACAGCCCTACGGTTATTGCAGCCGCTATAACCAGCCAGCGCGATAAAACCAATCTTCCTACGCACATTTCAGTAAATGCCGACGGCTGCGGTCTTGCAAAAGACTCAATAGTATTGTTGGAGCAGGTCAGAACCATAGACAAGCAGCGCTTGAAGGAAAAAATGGGTTGCCTTGATATGAGCTCAATGGGGCTTGTTGATAAGGCGCTTTCGGTAAGCTTCGGTCTTAATTGACAGAACAGTATTATTTCATATAATTTAATGCCCTGCCGCTATTGCAAATCGAATTGTAATGGTGGGGGGCTGTTTTTTATTAGTCTGAATGTGAAAATCGCCTAAAAACAGTCGCTTCTAGTAGAAATAAGCAATAAAAATGCATTTTTGCCCGAATAATGTCGCAAATAACCGTGACAATTGCGAAAAACCAGTGTATAATGATAAACAGGTAATACTAAATATGTATTAAGACCGAAAGGAGCTTTTTATTATGGGACTTATTAAAGCGGGAGTAGGCGCTTTGGGCGGCACATTGGCAGACCAGTGGAAGGAATTTTTCTGCTGTGAGGCAATTCCGAAGGAAGTGCTTGTTACTAAGGGACAAAAGCGCGTGAGCGGGCGTTCCTCAAACACCAAGGCGAGCGACAACATCATCTCGAACGGCTCGGGCATTGCCGTGGCAGACGGGCAGTGTATGATAATTGTAGAGCAGGGCAAGGTTGTTGAGGTTTGCGCCGAGCCCGGCGAATTTACATATGATACCTCAACAGAGCCTTCAATTTTTTCGGGCAGCCTCGGTGAGAGCATTAAGGAAACCTTTAAAACAATAGGCAAGCGCTTTACCTACGGCGGCGATACCGGCAAGGATCAGCGCGTGTACTATTTCAACACAAAGGAGCTTATTGATAACAAATTCGGCACACCGAACCCCATTCCGTTCCGTGTGGTGGATAGTAAGATAGGGCTGGATATAGACGTTTCGGTGCGCTGCTCGGGCGTGTATTCCTACAAAATTGCAGATCCGCTGCTTTTCTACACAAATGTGTGCGGCAATGTGGAGCAGGAATACACCCGTGATGAACTGGACGGTCAGCTGAAAACCGAATTTATAAGCGCGTTGCAGCCGGCATTCGGCAAGCTTTCCGATATGGAAATGCGCCCTAACCAGATAGTAAGCCACAATACCGAGCTTGAAAACGCAATGAACGCGGCGCTTTCGGAAAAATGGAGAACCCTGCGCGGGCTTGCGGTGGTAAGCATTGCGTTAGGCTCTGTTACCCTGCCTGAGGAAGACGCTGAGATGATAAAACAGGCGCAGCGCACCGCTATTATGCGCGACCCGACCATGGCGGCGGCTACACTTGTGGGTGCACAGGCGGACGCTATGAAGGCGGCGGCTTCAAACGAAGCTGGCGCTATGACCGGCTTTATGGGTATGGGCATGGCAATGAACGCAGGCGGCGGAATGAACGCGCAAAATTTATTTGCTATGGGTCAGCAGGGACAGCAAAATCAGCCTCAGCAAAGCGCACCCGCAGCACCTGCGGCAAACAGCTGGAAATGCAAGTGCGGCACAACGGCTACAGGTAATTTCTGCCCTGAGTGCGGCTCGCCTAAGCCTGCGGAGGAAAGCGGCTGGACCTGCACCTGCGGCGCGGTAAATAAGGGCAAATTCTGCCAGAACTGCGGCGCAAAGAAACCTGCGGGCGTGCCGCAATATCGCTGCGATAAATGCGGCTGGGAGCCTGAAGACCCGAAAAACCCGCCTAAATTCTGCCCTGAGTGCGGCGACCCATTTGACGACGGCGATATTATTTAACGGGGGAAAAGAATATGCAAACCTTACAGGAGTATAAATGCCCCTGCTGCGGCGGCGCAATTGCGTTTGACAGCGGTATTCAAAAAATGAAGTGCCCTTACTGCGACACCGAATTTGATATGGAAACGCTGGCAAGCTATGACGACGGCTTAAACGGCAAACAGGATAATATGAATTGGGAAACCTCTGCCGGCGGCGAGTGGCAGGAGGGCGAAACGGACGGGCTGCGCTCATATGTGTGCAAGTCTTGCGGCGGCGAAATAGTAGGTGATGAAAACACCGCGGCAACCGCCTGCCCGTTTTGCGGCAACCCGGTTGTTATGATGGGGCAGCTTTCCGGTGAGCTGAAACCCGATTTTGTAATTCCCTTTAAGCTGGATAAAAAGGCGGCAAAGGCGGGGCTTCAAAAGCACCTTACCGGAAAAAGACTGTTGCCTAAAATTTTTAAGGACCAAAACCATATTGACGAAATTAAGGGCATTTATGTTCCTTTCTGGCTATTTGATACCGAGGCGGATGCGCAGGTGCGTTACAGGGCTACAAAGGTGCGCACCTGGAGCGACAGCGATTACGATTACACCGAAACGAGCCATTTTTTGGCGCGCCGCGGCGGCAGTATTGCCTTTGAGCATGTGCCGGTAGACGGCTCCTCTAAAATGGCAGACGATTTAATGGAATCAATTGAGCCATATAACTTTGCCGACGCGGTGGACTTTCAAACGGCGTATTTGGCGGGCTATTTTGCGGATAAATACGATGTGACCGCCGAGCAGAGCGTAGAGCGCGCAAACGAGCGCGTGAAAGGGTCTACCGAGGAGGCGTTTGCCTCAACCGTGCAGGGCTATGCCACGGTTACAACCGAAAGCAGCAATATAGAGCTGCACGGCGGCAAGGCTAAATACGCGCTTTATCCCGTCTGGCTTTTAAACACCACCTGGAACGGCAACAAATACACCTTTGCCATGAACGGGCAAACCGGTAAATTTGTAGGCGATTTGCCCGTAGATAAGGCGGCGGCAAGAAAATGGACGCTCGGCTTAACTGCGGTGTGCAGCGTTGCGGCATATGCCGTTATATGGCTGCTGCACATAGCAGGAATAATTTAAGGGGGCGGAAATTATGAAAAAAAGAATTACCGCAATTGTTTTTTCCGTTCTGTTATGCTTATCGGCTGCAATTCCGTCATTCGCCGCAGAGAAAAGCACAAGGCTTAAAGACACCGCAAGCCTGCTTTCCGAAACCGAGAGGGCAGACCTGCTTTATAAGCTGGACGAAATAAGCGAGCGGCAGCAATTAGACGTGACGGTTGCAACCGTTAATAATTTTGACGGATATAATACCGTCAACGCCTGCGCCGATGATATTTACGATAATTCGGGCTACGGCTTCGGCTCTGAAAAGGACGGACTTTTACTGCTAATATCAATAGACGACCGCGATTGGGCAATATCCACCTGCGGTTATGCCATTACTGTATTTACAGACGCCGGAATAGACTACATAGGCGAAAAAATCACGCCCTACTTATCGGACGGAGATTACGCCGCCGCTTTCAGCAAATATGCGGAGTTGTGCGATGAATTTATAACCCAGGCAAGAAACGAAACGCCCTATGACATAGAAAATATGCCGCGTGAGCCGCTCTCGCTTATATGGATACCCGTTTCGGTTATTATAGGTCTTATAATAGCGCTGATTGCGGTTGGAATTATGAAAAGCAAGCTTAAAACCGTGCGCTTTAAGGCGGCAGCAAACAGCTACCTTAAAAAGGGCAGCCTTAATATTACCGATAGCAGCGATTTATTCCTTTACCACACCGTTGACCGCACTGCAAAGCCTAAGGATGATGATAATTCCTCGGGCGGCAGCAGCACCCACACCTCGTCCTCCGGCACTACGCACGGCGGCGGCAGCGGAAAATTTTAATATGAGGCATAAAAAAATACCGTCCCGATCTCGGGGACGGTATTTCAGTCTGTCGATAAACCTAAAATTTTATTTTTGCGGCGTTCACGCCGCATCTTTCGTTTTTCCGCTGACATGCGCGGCGGAAAAACACATTATAAGCGAAAAACCGCTGAATAAGCGGTTTTTCAAGGGAACTGGGGTGGTATTGGCGGGGATAGAGTGCAGTCCGAAAATCTTTGATTTTCGAGCGAGCGGCATTCCCGTCCAAGAGCGTGTCGACTTTTTCGACACGCTCAAATACCGTCCCGATCTCGGGGACGGTATTTTTTGTGTCTTAAGGCGTCGATAAACCGAGCTTCTTTATAACGCGCTGTGTGTTTTCAAAGGTATCCTCAACATTCAGCGAGATATAGGTATACCTGAAATTCTTATCTACACCGCTTATCTGAAGAGCCAGCATGCACTCATTGGTGATGCTCCTGTAGGTTGCTTTGGGCAGATCCTCAATATATGCGTCTACAAGCTCTTTGAGCTGCGCCTCGGTTACGGCAATTTCTTCTGTTCCTACCTCTTCGGTGGAGTTTTCGTCGCCGTCCGCCGAGACATAGCCCGTGGTGTAAACAGAGCGGTTGGTTGTTATATTTCCAAGTATTTCGCTGCGTATGCTGTTTATATGCTCGGGGCTTTTGTAAAGCTCAAGCAGCAGCGGCATATAATTTGAATAATTTATTCTGTTATAGGTCCGTACAAAATGCCTGCCGTTTTTAAGGGTGTAGTCAATATTCAGGTAATCCCCGCCGTTGTCTTCATTATTTACTATTTTCCCATGGAGCTGCAGCACCGTTTCGGGCTCCTTCACAGTCATTTGCATGCCGGTAAACTCTACGGTTATGCTTTCTATTTTATTTGCGGCGGGAACGCGCTTGCTGTAACCGAAGCAGCCGGTTATAAGTATCACGGTGAACGAGCCGAGCAGCGCTACTGATACCGCGCCCATAATGGCGGATTTTTTAATTGTTTTAAACCCGCGGTCGTTAATTGCGCCGAAGGTTATTGCCGCAAGCACACCGCCGACAACCGCAAATACCCAAAAGACAAGGTTAATATCGCCCTCGGCGAATATAGAACCCACACCGAACGCGCCGAGAACGCCGACTATAAGCCCGCACACTATATATATGAAGTTGTACGCATAGGAGATGCCGCTTTTTTCGCTCTTTCTGCCGCGATAAAGCGCAACGCTTACCGCAAGCGAGAAAAAGGTGATTATAAGCAGTTTTACGGCGAAAAGCACCTCCGCGCGGGCGGGCAATTCGCCTTCCAAAATACTTGAGAACTTAGTAAACGCAAACCAAAACGGAGACGACGCGTCTACAATATTTTCGGTATAATTGTAGGGATAGCCGAAAAGAAAATTTTGGCAAAGCGAGGAATTTATAAGCTGAACCAGCACTATACCTACATTAAAGGTAAAGAATGAGATAATAAGGTCGAAAATACTGCCGGCGCATATCATAAATATAAGCGAAAACGCCGCCAGTGCAAACAGTATAAGCAAATTAAAGGCATAGCCCTTTAAAATAGGCTTTATGCTGCACTCAACATATTTTGAGAGCTTGAGCCCGCACATTGCGCCGTAAACCAGCGTTACGGGAATAATTATAGGCAGAATGCCGGCGGAAAACCGCGCGAACAAGAGCCCTGTGCGGGTCGTGGGTAATGAATGAAAAAAGTCGCTTGAGCTGCGGCTGTAAAGAAACGCAAAGTTTATAAACATATAAACCAGCGCCGCCGCGACCGAGGCGATAGCCGTTATCATCATAAGCAGGGGGGCTACGGAGTTTAGATTATAAGCCTTAGCCGTGTTTTCATAAATTCGCTCGATTTTAAGCAGCGTGTAAACGGGGCAGGCAAGTAGGGCTACAACCGTCATAAGCACGGTAAGCCCAGAGGTGCGTTTGAGCGAATAGGCAAGCAACCGCCTTGCGGGGTGAAAGCTATTCGGCAATGCTTTTGACGTCATATCCGTTCACCTCCAGCTCATATACAAACGTTTCTTCAAGTGACGGCTCAATACATTCCGAAAAAATGGGGGAGAGCCGATTTATATAATTCATAATTTCTTCCTCATCGCCGCGCACTATCATTTGCAAAAGCGACCCGCTGCGCTCGGCTTTGATAACGTCCAGCCCCGAAAACGCCGTTACATCTGGCACACCGCGAAAAGCTGCCTGAACCTTATGCAGGCTGCTTTTAAGGCTGTCCACCTCGTCGCTCAATACCATATGCCCGTTATGCACAAGCCCTACGCTGTCGCACAAATCTTCCAGCTCACGCAAATTGTGCGAGGCAATAACCGTAGTCATATTTCGCCCTGTAACGCCCTCTACCAGTATGCCCTTGAGCGCCTTGCGTATAACCACGTCAAGCCCGTCGAACGCTTCATCGAGCAGCAGATAATCGGGTGAAGAGGCGATTGCGGTTATAAGCGCCGCCTGCCGCTGCATACCCTTTGACATTGTGGATATTTTAGCCTTATAATCAAGCGGAAAAATTTCAAGCAGGCGGTTGTAAAGCGTGTTGTCAAAGCGGGGGTAAAGTCTGCGGTAAAAATCTGCCGTTTCTTTTATTGAGGCGTTCGGCATAAAATACGGAGTATCGCCGAGGTATGCAATGCGCGCTTTTATTTGCGGGTTATCAAATATTTTTTCACCGTTTGCCGTAATGCTGCCGCCGTCGGGCATATACACGCCGGATGCAAGCCTTAAAAGGGTTGATTTCCCCGAGCCGTTTGAGCCGACAAGCCCGTATATAGAGCCCTCGCCGATTATGACGTTTACAGAGTCGAGCGCCTTTTTGCCGCCGAATATTTTAGTGAGGTTTTCAGCCTTTATCATTTCGCGTCCTCCTCTTTTTCAAACATTTCGGAAACTATTTCCAAAAGCTCCTTTTCTTTAAGCCCCAGCTCAGCTGCGGCGGATACCGCCGCGCGGAAATCTCTTTTTGCCGACATTATAACCGCGGTGTCCGCCGCGGCGTCGTCTGATATAAACGACCCCTTGCCCTTTACCGAGTATATAATGCTGCTGCTTTCAAGTATCTGGTAGGCTTTCTGTATAGTATTCGGGTTTACGCCCAGCTCCACCGCAAGGGCGCGCACGCTCGGCAGCTGCTCGCCGCTTTCAACGAGTCCCAGCGCTTTCATTCGCACAAAGCCGTTCACTATCTGGTCGCAAATAGGAACACCGCTTTTATAATTAAGCTTGAGCATAACGCACCTCCCCGAAACTGTATTAGTCTTTATAGTACAGTTAAATAATACACTGTAACGCGCCGTTTGTCAATAAAAAATTTATGAATTTTATCATCTTGCAAAAAATGCCGAAAGTTGTATAATATAATAGTTTTAAAAATACTTTAAGGGGTTGTTTATTTTGGGTGCATACGGATATTTACTTGCATTGGCGCTTATATTGCTTTTTACGAAAATTTTCGGGCTTGCAACCGCGCACGTTCATCTGCCACAGGTAGTGGGCGCGCTTATCGCGGGCATACTTTTGGGGCCGAGCGGAATAGGAATACTCCACGAATCGGATTTCCTTACAAAAACCGCTGAAATAGGCGTTATAATGCTGCTTTTCATAGCGGGAATCGATACGGATATAAACGAGCTTAAGCACACAGGTCCTGCCGCATGCTTAATAGCCGTTTTGGGCGTTGCTGTGCCTATAATCGGCTGCGGCGGCGTTTACTGGCTCTTCTTCTCGCGCAGTTTTTCGTATGCAAGCTTTATGAAAGCGGCATTTGTTGGCATTGTTTTTGCGGCAACCTCTGTGAGCATAACGGTGGAAACGCTAAACGAAATGGGCAAGCTTAAAACAAAGGTGGGCGCAACGCTGCTTTCCGCCGCTATAATTGATGATATTATAGGTATAGTGGTATTAAGCATTTTATCGGCTATGAGCGACAGCACAGTCAGCCCCGCAATTGTAACCCTTAAAATATTCGGGTTCTTTATATTTACCGCCGTTGTAGGGTTTATTGTATATAAAGTGTTCAAGCGTATAGCGATAAACCACGCAACAAGCCGTCGCGTAGCGGTGTGGGCAATGGCTTTCTGTTTTATTATGGCGTTTTGCGCCGAAAGATTTTTCGGCGTGGCGGATATTACCGGCGCATATTTTGCAGGCGTGATACTCTGCAACGTTACCGATTCGCGCCAGTATGTGGCAAAAAAGGTGACCGCCGCATCGTATCTTGTTTTTTCGCCTGTTTTCTTTGCGGGCATAGGTCTTAAAACCGAGCTTAACGGCATAACGCCGAACATAATAGTTTTCGCGCTGGTGCTGGCGGTAATGGCGGTAATAACTAAAATTATCGGCTGCGGGCTTGGCGCTAAAATCTGCAAAATGACCCCGCACGAGTCCTTAACCGTAGGTGTGGGAATGGTGGCGCGCGGTGAGGTTGCGCTTATGGTGGCGCAAAAGGGCATTGAAAGCGGAAATATTGACCCCAAGGTGTTCCCCGTAATAGTGCTGTGCGTGGTTATAGCCGCGCTTATAACTCCCGTGCTTTTAAAGCTTGTTATTTCAAAGGGCGATAAAACTATAAAACCGACAGAAGAAAAACAACCCGTAAATGCCTGAAAACCGGTTTTGCATTTGTATTGTGCGCTAAATTCGGTCTTGTCTTTCCGCCTGAAAAGATGTATAATTAAAACAAAAACGAGGTGCGCGAATGGATATAAGAGTGGGAGATAAACTGCTTATGAAGAAAAAGCACCCCTGCGGAGCGAATACCTTTTCGGTTTTGCGAATAGGTATGGATTTTCGCCTTAAATGCGACGGCTGCGGCAGGGAGGTAATGGTGCCGCGCACAAAGGCTGAAAAAAGCCTTAAAAAAATAATAAGAACAGACGGAGAAGACAATGTTTAATAAATTGGAGGCGGTTGTAAGCCGCTATGAGCAGATAGGCGCGGAGCTTTCACAGCCGCAGACCGTGGCTGATACCGAGCTTTTCACAAAGCTTATGAAGGAGCACGCGGCGCTTTCACCCATAGTGGAAAAATACCGCGAGTATGTATCGGCGCAGCAAGCCGAAAAAGAGGCACTGCAAATAATAGCGGAAAACGGCGGGGATAAGGAGCTGAAAGAGCTTGCCGAGGAAGAGCTGAAAGAGGCAAAGGCAAATCTTGAAAAATATTCCGACGAATTAAAGCTGCTTATGCTGCCGCGTGACCCGAATGATGAAAAGAACGTAATTGTGGAAATTCGCGGCGGCGCGGGCGGCGAAGAAGCGGCGCTTTTTGCGGGAACGCTTTACAGAATGTATATCATGTATTCCGAATCACGCCGCTGGAATATTGAGGTTATAAGCGCCAACGAAACGGAGCTTGGCGGGTTTAAGGAAATTGTATTTATGATTGAGGGCGCGGGCGCATACTCACGCCTTAAATACGAGAGCGGCGTGCACCGCGTTCAGCGCGTGCCCGATACCGAAACGCAGGGGCGCATACACACATCTACCGTTACCGTGGCGGTTTTGCCCGAGGCGGAGGATGTTGAGCTGGATATTAACCCCGCCGACCTTAAAATTGATACCTTCCGTTCATCAGGCGCGGGCGGTCAGCACATAAACAAGACCTCGTCCGCAATTCGCGTGACGCATATTCCCACAGGCACGGTAGTTGAGTGTCAGGATGAGCGCAGCCAGTATAAAAATAAGGATAAAGCCCTTAAAATTTTGCGCTCCCGCCTGCTTGACGCAGCCCAGCGCGAGCACGACGCGGCAATAGCATCCGACCGTAAGTCACAGGTGGGCACGGGCGACCGCAGCGAGCGCATAAGAACCTACAATTACCCGCAGGGCAGAGTGACTGACCACCGCATAGGGCTTACCCTTTATAAGCTTGAGCAGATTTTGAACGGCGATATTGACGAAATAATAGACGCGCTCACCACTTATTACCGCACCGAGGCTTTGCGGGCTGAAAACGGGGAATGATATGATTACCGAAAGACTGAAAACGGATTCGGAAAATTATGAAAACAGCATAAAGCGCGCGGCGGAGCTTTTAAAAAAGGGCGGAACCGTTGCAATTCCCACCGAAACGGTATACGGGCTTGCGGCATCCGCCTATGATGAAAGCGCGGTAAGAAAGGTTTTTGAGGCTAAGGGCAGACCGCAGGATAACCCGCTTATAGTGCATATTGCGGATATATCGGTGCTTACCGAAATAGCGCGGGATATACCGGAAAGCGCTTATAAATGCGCGGAGCTTTTCTGGCCGGGTCCGCTTACAATGATTTTAAAGCGAACCGACAAAATTCCGCCCTGCGTGTCAGCGGGCCTTGATACCGTGGCGGTGAGAATGCCGCTTGATACCACCGCGCGGGATATAATAGCGGCGAGCGTGCCGCTGGCAGCCCCCTCTGCCAATACCTCGGGCAGACCCAGCCCCACAAGCGCCGAGTGCGTTATAGGCGACCTTGACGGCAAAATTGACGCCGTGGTTATGGGTAAGGATTGCGCGGTAGGGGTGGAATCCACCGTTATAACCTTAGTAACCGACCCGCCCAAAATTTTAAGACCGGGAGCGGTAACGCCCGAACAGCTTAAAGCCGTAATACCGAATATTCAGCTTGATAAGGCGGTTTTATCAATGCCTGCCGAGGGGGAAAAGGTTTCATCCCCCGGTATGAAATACAAGCATTACGCCCCTAAAACCGAAACGTATTTGGTTGAGGGCGAGAGCGAGAAATTCGCCGAATTTGTAAATTCCAAGCCGAACGCCGCGGCGGTCTGCTTTTATGAGGACGGGGAAAAAATCACCGTTCCGCGCCTTTTCTACGGCACGGCGGAAGATGAAAAGACCCTTGCCCACAGCGTGTTTGCGGTGCTTAGAAAGGCGGATAAGCTGGGCGTTTCCGAAATTTACGTTCACGCCCCCTCAAAAAGCGGAATAGGGCTTGCGGTGTATAACCGCCTTATTCGCGCGGCGGCTTTCAGGGTGATAAAGCTATGAGCATAATTATAGGCTTAACAGGACCCACGGGCGCGGGCAAAAGCACGGCTGCGGCGGCAGCGAAAAGCTTTGGCCTGCAGGTTATTGATTGCGATAAACTGGCAAGAGCCGCAACCGAAAAGGGAACCGACGGTTTAAAGGCTTTAGTCGCCGCTTTCGGTGAAGAAATACTTTTACCCGACGGCTCGCTTGACCGCAGGGCTTTAGCGGCGGCGGCTTTTGCAAGCCCTCAAAAAACCGAGCTTTTAAATAAAACAATTTTACCGCATATAGTAAAGCTGGTTTTGGCGGAGGCTGAGGGCAAAAACGTTCTGCTTGACGCGCCCACGCTTTTTGAAAGCGGGCTTAACTCGGTATGTACTGCGGTAATTGCGGTTTCTGCCGATGCGGAAATACGCAGAGAGCGCATAATAAAGCGCGACGGATTGACTCCCGACGCGGCTGATTTAAGAATAAACGCGGGCAAAACGGACGAATACTATAAACAAAAAGCAGATTATTTTCTTTATAACAATTCGGATGAAAAGGCGTTTTATAAGCGCTTTTCAGATATATTGGAAAAAATTATCGGAGGTAATATAAATGGCTGAAAAAACGGCATCAGAGCTTTTAAGGGAGCAGCTTTCCTACAAGCGCAAAAACGGAAGACTTTACAGTGATGAAAGCATTGTAAACGCGGCGGACAGCTACTGTGATGGCTACAAGGCTTTTCTTGATAAGGCAAAAACCGAGCGCGAGGCGGCAAAGGCTGCAATGGAAATGGCAAAGGCGGCGGGCTTTACCGAGTTTGAGCACGGCAAAAAGTACAGCGCTGGGGACAGGGTTTTCTTTAACAACCGCGGCAAAACGGTTGCCTTTGCGGTAATAGGCAAGCAGCCGGTTGAAAACGGCGTTAATATAACTGCGGCGCATATCGACTCACCCCGCCTTGATTTAAAGCCCAACCCGCTTTATGAGGATGTGGACCTTGCGCTTTTTAAGACCCACTATTACGGCGGAATTAAAAAATACCAGTGGACGGCTGTGCCGCTGGCATTGCATGGCGTTTTTGTTTTAAAGGACGGAACGGTTAAAGAGGTTTCGGTGGGTGAAAAGGAAGACGAGCCGAAATTTGTTATAAACGACCTTTTGCCCCACCTTGCAAGCGAGCAGATAAAGCGCCCGCTTAACGAGGGAATAAAGGGCGAGGAATTGAACGTGCTTATAGGCAGCCACCCGTTTAAGGATGACAAGGGCAGCGAGCTTGTAAAGCTGAATATTTTAAAGCTGCTCAATGAAAAATACGGCGTTACCGAAGAGGATTTCCTCTCTGCCGAGCTTGAAATGGTACCCGCGGCGCATGCCTGCGATATAGGCTTTGACCGCTCTATGATAGGCGCTTACGGTCAGGACGACCGCGTTTGCGCATACCCCGCTTTGACCGCTGTTTTAGAGGTTAAAACGCCCGAAAGAACCGCCCTTGCAATTCTTACCGATAAGGAAGAGGTAGGCTCTATGGGCAACACGGGGCTTGAATCGGACTTTTTGCGCTATGTTGTGGGCGACCTTGCAAAAATGCAGGGCGGCGACCCGACCTTGGCACTCAGGCACTCAAAGTGTTTATCCGCCGATGTAAACGCCGCAATGGACCCGACCTTCCAGGACGTTATGGAGCGCAAAAACGCGTCTTTCTTAAATTACGGCGTTGTGGTTACAAAGTACACGGGCGCAAGGGGTAAGTCATCAACGTCCGACGCGTCCGCCGAGTATGTAGCCGAGGTTCGCGCGCTGCTTGACCGTGAAAATATAGTTTGGCAGATGGGCGAAATGGGCAAGGTAGATATAGGCGGCGGCGGAACGGTTGCTATGTTCATTGCAAATATGGGGGTTGATGTTGTTGACCTCGGCGTTCCGGTGCTTTCCATGCACGCGCCCTTTGAGACCACCGCAAAGTTCGATGTATATATGTGCTACCGCGCTATGTACGAGTTTATGAAATAATTTCGGTGTTACACCTGTCCTCGCTTACGCATATAATGGGAATGGTCATGACCTAATATTAAAGGGATGTGAAATTATGTGCGATAACAGAGGATTAACAACAGGCTGCTGCCGTATGAGGTGCCCGCACGCCGTGGCGCTCATACTGCTTGTATTGCTCTTCTTTGTGGGCGGAGCCATTGCGGGAGCATACGCGGCGGAGCTTATAGTGTCTTCAATCGTTCCGATTGCGATTCTCGGAATAATTCTGCTTATAGCCACTGTAGCAGCGCTTTATCTCAGCAGTTGCCGCTGCAGAAGACAGTAAAATTTACGGGAAACAAAAAACACTGCCCCGGGCTTAAAAACCCGGGGCAAATTTAAAGGTGAGTGAAAAAATGTCCGAACGCACAATAGCGGCGGTTGCCACACCCCCGGGTGAGAGCTCGGTGGGGGTTATAAGAATATCGGGAGAAAAGGCGGCGGAAATTGCCGACAGTGTATTTTTTGCCGTGTCTGGCAAGCCGCTTTCCGCTTTAAAGGGCTACACTGCCGCTTACGGTGAAATAAGGGACGGCGATACCGTTATTGACGACGCGGTAGCGCTTGTTTTTAAAGCCCCCAAAAGCTACACGGGGGAAGACGTGGTGGAAATATCGGTGCATGGCGGCGCACTTATTCTGCGTGATACGCTGCGGCTTTTATATAAAAAAGGCGCATTTCCCGCAGAGCCGGGCGAGTTTACAAAGCGCGCGTTTTTAAACGGAAAAACAGACCTTGCAAGGGCTGAAAGCATTATGGGGCTTATCTCGGCTAAAAATGAGTCGCAGCTGCGGCTTTCACGAGCGGCGCATTTGGGGAAGATAAGCGAAAAAATTGACGGCATAATATCAAGGCTTACCTCTGCCGACGCGGCGATAGCCGTTTACTCCGATTACCCCGATGAAGAAATAGAGGGGCTTGACCGAGAAAGCTTTTTATCTTCGCTTAAAGCCTGCGCGCAGGATATCGAGCAAATGCTTTTGACCTACAATGCGGGCAGAGTTTTGCGCGAGGGCATTGAAACGGTAATAGTGGGCAAGCCAAACGTGGGAAAATCAACACTTATGAATATGTTAAGCGGTGCGGAGCGCTCAATCGTAACCGAGGTTGCGGGCACCACGCGCGATGTTATTGAGGACACGGTAAACGTGGGGGATATTATGCTGCGCCTTGCCGATACTGCGGGAATAAGGGACACCGACGACCGCGTTGAAAGCATAGGCGTGGAGCTTGCGAAAAAACGAATTGAGCTTGCCGACCTTGTGCTTGCGGTGTTTGACATAACAAAACCGCTTGATAATGACGATAAAAAGCTTTTGGAGCTTGTAAAGCATAAAAATACCGTTGTAATACTTAATAAATCAGATATGGGAAACAGTGCGGATATGTCGGCGTCAAGGCTTCTTGCTTACCGGGTCAACGGCCATGAATGTCTTTGGCAGTTTTCCGTATGCCTCCAGCTCTTCGGCGAATGATACGTGTTCCTCATAATCATAGACGTGCCCACGCTCGTAGTTCCTGAATAGGTGGCGTATCTTGTCAATGCCGGCCCCTTTCATGTCCTCGTAACTCAATAGAGAGTTACCCGAAGATTTCCAACTTGCATGAGCGTCTATCTGCCAACGGGCCAACGAATATTCGCTTTTGTTCTTGGTCACCGGCAAATCAGCATAAGCCCGTGAGGTGTCAGAAGGAAGCTTGCGGAAAAGAAGGACATATTCAGGACAACCGATACCCATCTTTGAACCGTCCTTGCACATCTCCGTATATCCAAGCCGATAAGTCTGGTTGTTCTCCCTTACCACATCCGTATCCACCGTGATGCGCCCCATGTAGCGGAAACCGTGTTTCATGTAGTGGAATACAGTCATTTCACTGAACGGGTCAATGGTAGGCATACCGTCACCAGTAGCGTTGCCGAACAAAACACGGTCTTTCACATGGATGCAAGCTAACCTACCGGGTTTAAGAATACGCATAAGCTCCGGTGTAAGATAATCCATCTGCTCGAAGAACTTGCCGTTGTCCTCATTATGCCCGAAGTCGTTATAGGTCGGAGTGTACTCATAGTGGTTGGAGAACGGGATGCTGGTTACAATCAAGTCCACCGAATTACTTTCCATAGTCTGGCATTCAAGAACATTGTCATTATTGATTGCCCTCCACAGTTTACCGGACTTTTCTTCCCTGCTAGCAAACATCCACCGCATCATCTTTTCCTCTGCCTGCAAGCCGAACAAACCGTTCTCGCGGACTATATCGGTCATCTTGGCTACCATCTCGCGGTGTTGCGCCCACTTCTGCATGAAGCTCTTGTATATCTCTCCCTCACTTTCCGCATAGACCAGATAAAGGTCAACCGGATGCTGCTGCATGAAACGGTAGATACGGGCTATCGCCTGGAACTTGTCGTTAAAACGGTAGTCGATGAACATGATTGCCTTATGGCAGTGGTACTGGAAGTTCAAACCTTCACCAAGCATCTCCGGTTTGGCGGCCAGATATTTCAGACGGCCGTCCTTAAAGTCCGCTATCACTTCGTCGGCTTCCTCATCATCCTGCGAGCCGTAAAGGCCAACATCCCCAGCCGCATCGCCTTTGCGGTGTCCAGTCAGG
>OHBM01001100.1_pt1 | contig 20516 bp, 9 predicted proteins | sample 1577251 | NCBI WGS metagenome assembly OHBM01 (sample SAMEA3541557, study PRJEB24748) | human gut metagenome | biome: human gut; feature: human-associated habitat; material: faeces | place: China | collected 2012 | reverse complement strand
TCATCGGTATTGGGAATAGACGGAACTGTGCAGTTTATCAAAGAGTTTGTCAAGCTGAAACTGGGAATCCAAAAATAACACTCAAAAAGACCTTGGAAAATATGTCCAGACCAAACCAACGGTCACGGCCTTGGAAGTAATGCACAAAGCAAACTGTTTTCGGGCGAGGTTTGCTCGCCCGAAAACAGCAAAATATTGGAGATTCATGCCATCCACCGCAAATGAAGAATTCACCGGACTACAGCCGATTACGGTCATTCTTCTCTTTCAGATACTCATAAAATGCATATTGGGCGCGTACCGGTTCTTCATTCGGATTCTTTTTCAGCACATTCTTTAAGTTCTCATCCACCCATCCTGCCTTTTGGTTATCCCTCAACTGGATATGAAGCATATCAATCATCTCCTGTTTCAACTCTTCGTCCATGACAGGAGTCACCGCCTCTATCCGCCGATACAGATTACGCCTCATCCAGTCCGGCGACCCCATGAAAAGAAGCGGTTTCCCACCGTTCAGGAAGTACCAGATACGGGCATGCTCCAAGAAGCTGTCCACTATACGGGTGATACGGATATTCTTGCTGTATGCCTGGCCGGGTATCAAACAGCAGATACCACGGACTATCAAATCAATCTTCACCCCCGCTTCACTCGCCTTATAGAGTTCATCAATCATAGCCGGGTCTTGCAGTGCATTCATTTTCAAAATGATATGTGCCTCTTTTCCGGCTTTCGCCATATTTATTTCATAACCAATCCGCCTGCGCAACTCCGGCAACAGATTGAACCGTGCCACCAGCAGACGTTTGAATTTCGGTTCAGCCACCTCCTTACGCAACACACGGAAAAGCGTATGCAAGTCATTGACAATTACTTCATTCGAAGTAAACAAACCCGAATCGGCATATACCGTTGCCGTTTTCTCATTAAAATTCCCCGTACTGATATAAGCATAGCTGCGCACTTGCTTTCCTTCCTTGTTGCGGCGAAGCACCAATGCCACCTTCGCATGCACTTTCAGTCCCGGAATACTATATATAATGTGTATTCCCGCTTTCTCCATCAGTTCGGCCGTCGCCAAATTATTTTCTTCATCAAAACGTGCCTTCAGCTCCACAAAGACAGTCACCTGCTTACCGTTTTGTGCAGCAGCTATCAGCGTATTGATAACCTCCGAGTTTTCTGCCACCCGATACTGGGTAATCATAATCTCTTTGCAAGAAGGGTCGTGCACCGCTTCGTAAAGGAAATGGATAAAATGGTCAAACGAATGATAGGGAAAGTGCAACAGCAAATCACGCTTATTGACATATCGGAAGATGGATTCTTTTTCATCCAGATAATTCAGTTTCATGGGTACCGGCTTGACCGGTGCTTCATTACCACGATTAGGATTGGGCAAATGCGACAAGTCTTCAAGGTTGAGATGCTTGTCACCCGGAACCAGCTCATCGCGATTGATGTCAAAGGCATCCACAAGGAATTCCAGATAGTCCACAGGCATCTTGCGGTCATACACAAAACGACATACCGCCCCTATCTTGCGCTTCTTCACCTTCTTTTTCAGTTGCTCTACCATCTTTTCAGAACTTTCGGCATCATCGACAAAAATATCGGCATCACGCGATATCTTGCAACAATAGCTGCAATCCAACTCATAGCCGGGAAACATACGGTCAATATTTGCCTTGATGATATCCTCCATATACATCAGATAGAAATACTCACCCACCCGGGGAAGCTCGATGAAACGGGGCACTTTGCTATATGGCAGTTTGATGATATAATATTCCTTCTCACCGGTGTCACGACGGATGACACGCACCGAAAGATAAAGACGGTTGTCACGCAAAAAAGTCTTGATGCGATTCTTACATACAGGCACGGGCTGCAAATAAGGAAAAATCTCCTCTTTGAAGAAGTTCCTGATGAACTCCGTATGCACGGGCTCCACCTCCTGCTTGCTTTGGTAAAACACCACATGCTGCTGTTCACGCAAAGCAGGAATCAGCTTGCGTTCATAAATGCGAATACGGTCTTCCATCTGCTCATTCACCACCTCGGTTATCTGATGAATAAGATGTTTTGCCTCTTCCTGAGTAATATCATCACTGTGACCGCCCGAAGCAATCGCTTTATGTTCTGCCACACGTATCTTATAGAACTCTTCGAGATTGGAAGAATATATTGAAACAAAATTTATTCGCTCATATAGCGGAAGGGAGTCATCATCGGCCTCCAGTAATACCCGATGATTAAATGACAACCAACTGATATCACGTTTAAAATAATGATATTTGCTCTCCATAATATGCTAAGATTTGTGTCAAATATAGTACCTTTGTTGGAAATAAACAAACAAACAATGACTAGAATTGGATTATTATCGGATACTCATTCATATTGGGACGATAAATATTTAAAATACTTTGAGGAATGTGACGAGATTTGGCATGCAGGCGACATCGGCTCGGTGGAAGTTGCCGAACGGTTAGCTGCCCTCCGACCCTTTCGTGCCGTATACGGAAATATCGACGGACAGGAAATCCGTAAACTTTATCCACAGATAAACCGTTTTACCGTCGACGGTGCAGAAGTACTGATGAAGCACATCGGCGGTTATCCGGGCAATTACGACCCGTCCATCCGCGGCAGCCTGTTTGTAAAACCGCCCAAATTATTCATCAGCGGGCATTCTCACATCCTGAAAGTGAAATATGACAAGACTCTCGGCCTGCTGCACATCAATCCGGGAGCAGCAGGCAAATCAGGTTTCCACACCGTTCGCACACTGGTGCGTTTTGTAATAGACCAAGGAGAATTTAAAGATTTAGAAGTAATAGAATTGGCAGAATAAGTTGGATAGTAAGAAAATCTTTCCGAACTTTGCGCCACAAAAACAGTAATAACTAAAAATATGAAGACTTATCTCGTTACAGGAGCTGCCGGATTTATCGGAGCCAACTATTTAAAATACATCCTGGCCAAACATGATGACATCAGGGTGGTGGTACTGGATGCCTTGACTTATGCCGGCAATCTGGGAACTATTGCATCAGACATTGATAATGAACGTTGTTTCTTCGTAAAAGGAGATATATGCGACCGTGATTTGGCAGACCAACTATTCGCAGAATACAAGTTTGACTACATCGTGAATTTTGCAGCAGAAAGCCATGTAGACCGCAGTATTGAAAACCCACAATTGTTTCTGCAAACTAATATTTTGGGAACCCAAAACCTGCTGGATGCGGCCCGCCGTGCTTGGGTGACGGGAAAAGATGAGAATGGTTATCCCACCTGGCGCAAAGATGTACGTTACCACCAGGTATCTACAGATGAGGTATACGGCAGCCTAGGAGCAGAAGGTTTCTTTACTGAAACAACTCCTTTATGTCCACACAGCCCATATAGTGCCTCCAAGACAAGCGCTGATATGATTGTCATGGCTTATCGTGATACTTACAAAATGCCGGTAACCATTACCCGCTGTTCCAATAATTACGGTCCGTACCATTTTCCTGAAAAACTGATTCCACTAATCATTAAAAACATTTTGGAAGGAAAGAAACTTCCCGTATATGGTGACGGAAAGAATGTACGCGACTGGTTATATGTAGAAGACCATTGCAAAGCCATCGATTTGGTTCTGCGCAAGGGCCGCGAAGGGGAAGTATATAATGTAGGCGGACACAATGAGAAAGAAAACATAGAGATAGTAAAACTTACCATAGCCACTATTCACCGGATGATGACGGAAACTCCCGAATATCGCAAAATCTTGAAGAAAAAAGAGTTGAACGACAAAGGTGAGATCTCTATCGACTGGATTAACGAATCATTAATCACCTTTGTCAAAGACCGTTTGGGACATGACCAACGTTACGCTATCGATCCTACCAAAATCACTAATGAATTAGGATGGTATCCTGAAACAAAATTCGAAACCGGTATTGTAAAAACAATCCAATGGTATCTGGAAAATCAAGCATGGGTGGAAAATGTAACAAGTGGCGATTACCAAAAGTATTATGAAAGAATGTATAAAAACCGATAAAGAATACATCTTATAATATTTAAAAAAGTCCCCGGATAAGAAAGGCGTTCTTATCCGGGGACTTTTTTATCTTAATATTTCCAACACCAAATTTCAGCTATAATATAATAAAACAATAAAATAGAATTTGCTATAGATATGTTCAACAACATACTACTTTCCCTTTCATCTTCGATTTCTTTCGTATATTTTTGCACCGATAAGATAATTATAACACAAACAGTGTGTTAAAAATAAAATAAAGAAACTATTTTAATATTTATAAATACAAAATCATAAAATAGCAATAATAAAGAAAGAAAACAAAAATACAAGCAAGATATCAAGGCCTTAAAAGACAGATATACGAAAAAAGAAAGAAAACAAAAGATTTATCTAACCTAATAAGTTTACGATTGAAACCAAACAGATTCAATAATTTGATATAACATCAACCTTTAAAAACAAATAGTGAGTTAATAAAGAAGCAAAAATGAAAAACATGAAGAAAAATCCAAAACAAAACAGGGAAAGCAGCCTTATGCGTAGTCCCCTTATTTTAGGATTGTCAATGGTCCTATGCATACCGGTTGCCTATTCGCATGCAAAGTCAAGTAACATAGTGAACAATGAATCGGTTCAATCGATCCTGCAAGGACGTACTATCAAAGGTCAAATTATTGATGAGAACAATGAACCTTTAATTGGAGTATCCGTCACTGTAAAAGGCGCAAATACTATAGGAACCATCACTGACTTTGACGGAAATTATACATTGGATGTACCCGCAGGAAAAAACAGTCTTGAAATATCTTATATAGGATATAAAACCCAAGAAATAACCATTGGCAAAAACACACAATTGAATATCAAAATGCAGCCTGATACTCAAACATTGGATGAAGTGGTAGTGGTAGGATACGGCACTGTAAAAAAGAGAGATTTGACTGGAGCTGTTGCTTCCGTAAAAAGTGAGGATATTGTCCGAATGCCAACCAGCAATGTACTAGAGGCTATTCAAGGACAGGTGGCAGGTTTGGATATCACTCGCAGTAGTGGAGAAGCCGGTTCCGGAGTGAACATGACCCTACGTGGCACACGCTCCATCAATGGTGACAATAGCCCGTTATTCATCATTGACGGCATGGAAGGCTCTTACGATGAATTGAATCCGAATGATATCGCTTCTATTGAAGTACTGAAAGATGCCTCCTCTACAGCTGTTTATGGTGCTGCCGGAGCAAATGGAGTTATCATCATCACCACCAAAACTCCTAAAAAAGATAAATTCTCCATCGATCTGGATGCCTACTATGGTTGGAATGTCATCTCCAGCTTCCCCGAAGTAAATCGTGGAGAGGATTACATTAACTTCCGCAGAGAAGCACAAAGAACGGTAGGTGCCTGGAACAGCCCGGCCGATGACGGGAATCTTTTTCCCAGCTATATGCAAAAATATATAGACAACAATCAATGGGTGGACTGGTTTGATTTAGCTTCACAAACCGGTATCACCAATAGCTACAATCTAAGCACATCTTATTCTAATGACCGGGTCACCTCTTATTTTTCTTTAGGATATTACAATTTGGAAGGATTATTGAAAGGAGACGAACTGGAACGCTACTCGGCACGTGCCAAAATAGATTTTAAAGCCAATGAAATGGTAAAATACGGACTAAACCTATATGCCATGTATTCTGAAAATGACAAGCGTTACAGCCGTATATGGAACCGTATTCTCTGTATGCCACCATTGGGTACTCCTTATGATGAAGACGGCAATCTGGTAGACTACCCGTTGGGAGACGGCAACATGAATCCTTTGGCGGATATGGGAGAAGACCAATATGTAAATAATGTGAAGACATTGAGCGTAGCCCCACAGATTTATGTAGAATTGACTCCACTAAAAGGACTTTCATTCAAAAGTCTGTTAGGCGGATATTTCCGGAATGTGAAAGAAAGTAAGTATACCGGCACAAAATCATATCAGGGACTAGAAAGCGGACTAGTTCAGGCCACTATCCCAAACACCTTCACTTATAATTATAAATGGCAGAATATTCTGACTTATAACTTCAAAATAAAAGAGGATCACGATTTCACAATAACCGGAGTCACTGAATGGTCAAAAGACCAAAAAGAAAAAGCGACCGCCACTGCCAACAAATTTGATACGGATTCTTATCTATACCATAATTTAGGTGCCGCAACCGGTACACCCACAGTTTCTTCTTCTTATGTAGGTAGCCAAAAAATGTCCTATGTCGCCCGCATTAACTATAGCTATAAAGGACGTTACCTATTGACATTAAGCAGCCGCTGGGACGGTTCATCCATCTTGGCAGATGGAAACAAGTGGGATATGTTCCCCGCAGGAGCTATTGCCTGGCGCATTAGTGATGAACCCTTCATGCAGAATGTAAAAGCTGTTTCCAATCTGAAATTACGCGCCAGTTACGGTGTCACCGGTAATGCCGGTGCTTCAGAATACGCCACATTAGATTACAGCCGCACAGGCATTATCGGATTTCAAGATGTAGGAGTCCCTTATAGCGGTTATTCCCAATCCATCGCCAACAAGAGTCTGGGATGGGAAAAATCTTATATGACAGATCTGGGATTCGACTTGGGATTATTCAGTGACAGACTGAACGTGGCGTTCGACTGGTACCGGACAGATACTAAAGATATTTTATTCGAGAAAAACCTGCCCTATGCAACGGGAGGTTATGGCTCCTCTCCTTTCAAAATATGGTCTAATGTAGGCGAAACACGTAATACAGGTGTGGAATTAAGCATTACCAGCCGTAACTTTGTCGGACCTAAATTCCAATGGAGCACCACACTGGCATTCTCAACCAACAAGGAAGAAGTGATAAAAACAACCAGCGAAGGCCCGCTTCAGTTCGGAGACTACTACCTGATTCCCGGTGAGGCAATCAAAACTTATTACGGATACAAGTATGCCGGAATATGGGGTACAGCCGAAGCAGAAGAAGCAGCCAAGTACAGTCAGAAACCCGGACAAGTCCATATCGCAGAAAATGGTACTCCCGATTACAAACTGAATGCGGATGACTATTATGTTCTAGGAAGCGCTACACCGAAATGGTCGGGCAGTTTACTTAATAATTTCAATTATAAGAATTTCGACCTAAGCATTTTGTTGATTGCCCGGTGGGACTGGACAATCCCTTACGGTCTGACCGGATGGTATCGTACAGACGGTCTGACGCCTTCACCTACTGTATGTGACTACTGGACTCCTGAAAATCAAAGTGCCCGCTATCCCCGTCCGGATGCAAGTATTACAAACGGACAGGACCCGTATCAACAATGGGCTAATTATTTTGATGGTTCCTACTTGAAAGTAAAAACTATTTCACTAGGTTATACATTTCCCAAAAAATGGTTGGATGCCGTAAAGATTAACAAAATGCGTATATATTTTACCGCAAACAATCCGTTCATTTTTACAAAGTGTGACTACTTACAAAACTATGATCCCGAAAAGGGAGGAAATGATGACGACGCACCGTTGTCTAAACAATACGTATTTGGCGTTAATATCTCATTCTAAAAACTTATACTGATGAAAAAACATAAATTACTCTCTATATCAGCCGTAATCATGATGTTGTCTGTCTACGGCTGTAGCCTGGATGAATTTAATCCCTCCGGCATCTCTACAGAACAAGAATGGTCTACCCCGGCAGGCTATGAAAAGAAAGTGAACGACTGTTACTTTGACCTGGTCCGCATAGTTTATGGTCAGGCAGAAGACACCTATCTAATGGTTGCAGAAGGTGGAACAGACATTTGGCAAGATACGAATCCCGATGGTACCAACGGTAACTGGAGCAAACTACTCCGTTATGAAGATTACGGTGCTTCCAACGGTATGTTGAATGAAGGATATGCGGGTTTCTATGGTATATTGAGTGCATGTAATGCAGCTGTCCATTATGCCGACAAAGTGGAAGGTCTAAGCGAAACAAGAATCAACGAGTTGGTCAGCGAAGCAAGGTTTATCCGTGCCCATGCCTTATATAATATTGTAGAGCAATGGGGAGGTAAATACCTGCCATTGGAGCCTATGAACAGTCCTATTTCCGTTCTTCCTTGCAGTTCGGTTAATGATTTTTATAAAGTAATTCTGGAAGATCTGGAATTCGCCATGAAAAATCTTCCTATCACACAGGAAGTAAAAGGGCACGTGACACGTGCAGCCGCTTATCATTTATATGCCAAAGCCTGCCTCACCTTCTCGACCTACACAGATGGTTTAGGCAATACTACTGCCTTGACGGAAAGCGAAAGTAAAGCCTATCTGGAAAAAGCGAAGACAGCGGCAGATTATCTGATTCAAAATGCAGGCTCACTGGGGGTCAAGCTCTATGATAACGTAGAAGCTGTATTTGATGAGAACAATAACAAAAATAATGAAGAAGCACTGTTTATTGTCTGCCACTCTACCATTACGGCTTATAATCCTCGTGGAAACTATTTCAACCGTGTATGGAAACACTCCGAAGCATACAATAACAATACCTCAGGTATCTATCTTTCGGGCATGACACCCAGTTACGCCACAAATATCAACGGATACGAAGTTCCCAAACTGGCTAAAGGTAACTGCTATATGGAACCAAGCAAGTATATGCTTGATCTATATGGAGAGAAAGACGGTCGCTATAAAGCTTTCTTCAAAGACACTTATTATGTGAATAACGCTACGAACAGTACCAAGAACGGATATACATGGAACGAAGCCGATGCACAAAGATACGGTCTATCCACCAGCAGGGTCGGTAATTCTGCCTATGATATCACTTTAGGAGATACGGCTGTCTATTTATCTCGTAAGACCTATACACAAGCCGAAAGAGACGCTTGCCGCTATGCCATTTTCAACTTGGAAGACAACTATGCCAATACAAAAAGTCCTCTGAAGTTTTTCCCAAGTCTGAAGAAAGCAGATTGTCCTAGCCTATATGCCGGTTCAAATGCCTCCAAACCTTATTCCTCAGCAGACTGTATTGTTTATCGTTTAGGAGAAACCTACTTGCTATCAGCCGAAATTGACTGGAGATTAGGCAACAACCAAAGTGCTGCCGAAAGACTGAACATACTTCGGAACCGTGCCTGTAAAGGACATGACCATAGTATGGATATCACAGCTTCGGAAGTTACCCAAGATTTCTTGTTGGATGAATATGCGCGTGAAATGATAGGTGAATGGAACCGTTGGATGACCTTGAAAAGATTCCGTGCTTTCGAGAGCCGTATCACAAAAGCTAACCCGCAAATCACAAAATTCGATAAGAACATTCACTATTTACGCCCCATTCCCACAGCCGAATTATTGCTGATTGATAATGCTAATGAATATCAGAATCCGGGATATTAACCGGTAATGGCAAATATCATTAATAAAAAGACAGCTTGGATAAAATTCACTATCCAAGCTGCTTTTTTAAGAGGGATACTTCACTTACTGAACCATCCCCCTTCTGACCTTAAATTATTCACAAAAGGACTACCGCAAATAAGCAAACAATAATTATCAGCTTTCTTTTTGAACGAACCTATATTACTTAAAATTCAAATATTGCCGGTTTCCCGATACCCCATTCTGTTTTGCAGGACAGAAACGGAAGGAGAACGACATACGTTCAGCCGGAATCAAATAAGGCTGATGAGGATAAGCCCCCCAACTGGTGTCACCACCCACTCCCATCTGTTTCAGGTCAATGTTCCATGTCACCATATCCTTGAACTGGATATCAGATAAATGACGCTGCGATTTACGAAGACCTGGCTCATCTAAATCTTCTGTAGGGAACAGATAAGCACTGGTGCTGACATAAGGCTGTCCGACAACCATCAATCCCTGTCCGGCGGTATCTGTCAGGCTCATCCAACGGACTTCAGTCTTATTACCGTTTTCCTGCGGACGGTCATACGGGAAATACTGATCGGCCACACTTCCCTTGTACAGACCTACATAAGAAGAAGTATTCCGGTCTATATAATTCTCATGAGGACCACGTCCCAGCCATTCCATCTGACTAAACTGCCTGTTCAGTGTAATACTAACCCCCATCCGAGGCAATAAAGGCAATGTATCGTTACCCGGAATGAAAGTACAGTTCACATCCAAATACCCTTTTCCCGAAAAATGATAGGTAACGATAAAATCAGACTCTCCTACAGGCAACTTATAATGAGAAACAACCTCATAAACTTCTTTACCCAACGCCTTTTGTTTCATGGACAACAGTTTTGCCTGACGCCCCGCATCACGCCACGGACGCAAGGTTTTATTCATGCCATTTCCCATATCATTATCCGTCACAGGACGCCAGAAATTAGGACGTAAAGCTTCTTTTATCAGTTCCGTACTTCCCTCTTTATAAGAAGTCAAAGCACCGGTTTCCTTATCAAAACCTACGCTCAGATTACCGGCTGTAAGTGTCAACAACGAAGCCGCATCATCTGCTATCACCGGTGAAGACTGAACCTCAGCAACAAACGGCTGATAAAATGGAAGACTCACCTGGGCATCAGCCAGTTTTGTTCCGGCTTTCAGCAGACCATCCTCATTTTTCAAACTGGCATAGAAATTCAAGAAATACTCCACACCGGGTTTTACCTGTATGGCTGGAAAAGAAGTCTTAAACTTACCCGTCTGCCGAGGAGCCAGGGATACATTATCAATAGTTCCGGTAGCCAAAAGTTCACCATTCCCCTCCAGCTTCCAAGTAAAATTGAAATCACTTAAATCCGTAAAGAAGTACTTGTTACGTAACTCTACCCATCCCTCATGATAATCCAATAAAGAGAATGCTATATTTTGATATACTTTTTTCACTTCATGGATATGCGGCTTCAAGGTACGGTCGGCGGCAATCAGACCGTTCATACAGAAATTGGCAGAACTTGGAGTACCTTTCGGAGCCAGGTCACCTCCGTATGCCCAATAGAATTTTCCATCCGGCGTCTTTGCATACAAGCCCTGATCTACCCAGTCCCAGATATGTCCGCCCTGTAAAGAGGGATATTTCTCTATCACATCCCAATAATCCTGAAGATTTCCTTCACTGTTGCCCATAGCATGGGCATATTCACATAGAATCAGCGGTTTGGACGGAAGATAGAGAGAATGATTGATCAATACATCTATCTTTTTATACATTGGACAGAAAATATCGGTATAAGGTCCCTTTATTCCGTCTTCCGAATGCACGGGACGCTGTGAACGGTCATTGGCATGTACCCATTTATAGGTAGCCGCGAAGTTACATCCCTCACCGGTTTCATTACCCAATGACCAGATAATGACACAAGGATGGTTTTTGTCACGCTCGAACATACGTTCCGTGCGGTCTATGAAAGCTTTCTCCCATTCGGGCTGGTTAGCTAGGCATTGATCGGGCTTATATCCCATGCCATGGCTCTCGATATTGGCCTCATCAACCACATACATACCATAAATATCACATAATTCATACCAGCGGGGATCGTTGGGATAATGAGAGGTTCGTACACTGTTGATATTATTCTCTTTCATCAATTGAATATCACGCAGCATGGATGCCTCATCTACCACATGACCGTTATAAGGATCGTGTTCGTGTCGGTTTACTCCTTTTATATAGACCGGCTTGCCATTTATCAGCAATTGAGCATGTTTGATTTCGGATTTACGGAAACCGACGTATTGGGAAATATATTGTTCCGGTTTGCCATTTACACGCAAAGTAATCAGCAATCTATACAGATTTGGTTTCTCCGCACTCCATAACAAAGGTTCTCTCACTTCCTTTTTAAAATGAAGTTCCCGATCGGCAGCATTCCAACGCTTACGCTCATTGTAGATACTTTTACCCGATTTCTCCAACAGGCTTACTTCCACTTCAGCCCCTTTTATTTTACCTTCTCCTGCTTTGCCCAACTCTACAAAAAGATGAAAGTCAGCATTCTTGTATTCCCCGTCAAGATCGGTAACCACTTCATAGTCACGCACATGAGTTGCGGATCGGGCATACACATAAACATCACGCTGTATGCCGGCAAAACGCCAGTAATCCTGATCTTCCAGATAGTATCCGTCACTGAACTTGAAAACCTGTACGGCTATTTCATTCTCCCCTTGTTTTACATACGGCGTAATATCAAACTCCGAAGGTGTTTTGGAATCCTGAGAGTAACCTACTTTTTCACCATTCACCCACACATAAAAAGCAGAAGCCACTCCTCCGAAATAAAGAATAATCTGACGTTTATTCCAATGGGCAGGAATAGTAAAAGTACGTCTATAAGAGCCAACCGGGCTGTTTTCCACTGCAATCAATGGTGGATTCTTCTTTATACCATACCCACTGCCTACATAAAAAGGATAGCCGAACCCTTGAAGCTCCCAATTGGAAGGAACTTTAATATCATCCCAACCTGAAACATCATATCCTTTTTGGAAGAAGTCCATCGGTCGTTCATCCGAACGGGGTACAAAATGAAATTTCCATGTTCCGTTCAAGGATTGGAAGTAAGGAGATTGTGATTTATCACCCTGCAATGCCAATTCTTTAGTGGGGTATCCCATAAAATTAGCCGCCGAAGGCAGACGATTGATATGAAGCACATCAAAATTCTCCCAATCATTATCCGAACGGGGGTATTTGTTTCTACGCACTTCTACATTGTCTGTGCTCGTTTCGTTAGCGCTCCTGTTTACCGGAGCACCGTCATATTGGGATTGTGCCATACCTGCCAACGACAAAGATATGGCAATCCCTGTCAATATAGAACGAATTTTCATCATAAATATATCTTTTAATAAATTCGGAGTATCCGCATACTGATTTTTACTTCCACTATCATTGATCCAACAACAATCGCAAAATCAAAGCAGAAGACCAACCAAAGTTGGGTGCATTCAACACTTCACCTGTCAGTGGATTGTAGTTTTCATGAATCGGTCCGTCGGTCATCAGTCCTTGAGCATGTGCCATGAACTTGCGAGTCAGCAAGTCGGCTTCCTCCACATATCCGTAGCGCTTCAATCCGGTTATACCAAAATATACCTGGTTAAACCAAACCGGACCACGCCAATAACCGAAAGTAGGACGCAATGCAGGATGACTTACATCAAGAGTACCTAGCGGCAGGTAAGAGTTGAAATGTTTTTCATCCATCATGATGTTCTTCACACTCTCGGCTTGTTCCGGGGTAGCAATACCTGCCCACAAAGGCAACCACCCCTCAGCCCCCATCACCTTGACAGGTGTACGGTCATTCAAACGAATATCATAAAAGAAACCACTCTCGCTGTCATACATTTTAGTCTGTACATACAGCTTGATTACCTCAGCCTCCTTAGCCAACTGTTCAGAAAGCTCTTGCTTTCCCAAGATAGAAGCCATTTCCGAAAGTGTCAGTTTATCTACATAAAGGAAGGAATTCAAACAAATATTCTCCTGATCCATCGACCAAGCTTTCTCCATCTCATTCTTTAGCATCCGGGTGTCATCAAAACGCACACCGTTATCCATGCCGCTCTCCCAAGCCGCCGCAATCAGTGTACCATCAGTAGAACCATATTCGCAAATGCCATTGTGATCGTGGTCACGCTCAGCATACCACCATTGATGGAACCTATACAATTTATCAAATATTTCGTCCAAGAACGCTTTGTCTCCTGTAACCTTATAGACATTCATGGCTCCCCATGATGCTATAGGAGGTTTGGAGTCGCGCCAATTGTTACGTACCTTATTATAACCGATAAAATCAGGAACCATACCATTCTCTGCTTGATAATCGAACAAAGAAAGCATTTCACTCTTGGCCCCCTCAGGATTGTAGTACACATTACCCGATGCAATTTGCCAAGCATCCCACGACCAACATCCACCGATGAATCCTATATAAGAAGGGAAACTACAACCATGGAAGATATCACCAGCCGGAGTACGCCAATTGGAGTTTAACGTCATCAATGCTTTCACAGCAATGTTCCTGTAAGCGTTTTCTTTCATATAAGGACTGTCGGCAGATAGTACCCGTTGAAGTCCCTGATTCCAACGCTGCGCATTGTCGGCAAAACATTGATCAAAAGGTATGGACTTTATTGCAACATATTCCTTGTCTGTTTCTTCGCCTTTCAAGGTCAGTGTCTGGCTGTATTCCGAAGTATAACTTTTGCCGGATTGCAGCAAATAGTCACTCTTCTCAACAACTCGCAAACTGTCGTTCCCCACAGTCATCACTTCATCGGCTGTATGGAAAAGCACGGTAGCCGTCACTTCGTCTACCGGCGGTTCGTTACGCAGTGTGATAATCTGGCGATTGGTTCCCCAACGGCGACCGTAGAACGGACAATGGAACCGGACGCCCTTATCCACCTTAGAGGCAATAGTATTCTCTTCGAAAACACCGCCACTCCAAGTCAGCGACACATTCAAAGGTGTGTCACTAAGATTCGTAATAACAGAACGTACAAAAGCAGTGCGTGAAGTGGCAAAACACAACTCAGTAGTGAATTCCAACTGCGCATCTTTAAAATGTTGTATCAACTTTCCGGGTAGATACTTGGCAGTCTGCATATTGCGAACCAAGTCGTACTTTTCACCATTGACCACCAACGTAGGCTGTGCCAACGTTTGGGCAATCCATCCTCTTCCATGCATCGTCATAGGGCCGATGAAGGCACCCGCAAATGCCCTGCTTTGATTTACTGGCAACGCATAGCCACTCCATGCACCCAGATCAGAGAACAAATTGAGATCCCCATCTACAGATTGTTCCGGTACATTTTTCACATTCAACAAATTGGGAAAATCTTCCTGTGTCGTAAACAGGGACTTTTCTGGCTGTGTAGCGACCGGGGTACATGCCCCCAGCCAAAGAATGCTACACATTCCATATATAGGAAATAAATGTTTCATAAACGGTTCTTCCAAAATTATACAAACAAGATTACTTGCTATAGTTCGGATTCTGCTCCCAATCAGGATTCAACAGAAATTCACTATGAGGAATAGGAAACAACTGGTGCTTGGTATCTACATAATTCTCAACAAATGGTTTATTGTGAGCTTTCAGCGTTTCTTCTACAATACCCCAGCGAACCAAGTCATACCAGCGTGAACCTTCCAATGCCAACTCGCAAGGACGTTCTTTGTCTTGCAGATGTTTCAAGACTTCGGCTTTACCCATGGTAAGCGGCAATGCCGGTACATTGACACGTGCACGAACCTTATTTATTATGTTAATGGCCTCTGTTGTTTCACCCTTGTCATTTAGACATTCTGCATAAAGCAGCAATACATCGGCATAACGGATAACGGAAACATTAAAGAAACTATAGTCCCAATAATCACTCATACCCTCGGTATAAGTAACATATTTGTGCCAGAAGATTTCTCCTTCTTTGTGGTAATCCTTAAAGGATTTTCCATTCTCATAATAAAAGGGACGACACTCGGGATCGTCAAAAATAAGCGTATGAAGTGCACGGTCGCTAGACTTACCGTCTATAGTCTTATCAGCCAATAACGTCTGACACATCCAGTCCGTAGGATAAGCTTCTTCATATGCATCCAGTCCAGCCATAGGTCCCAAATGAACAGTAAACAAGTTATATTCATACTGTCCGCCTGAACGGTCTCCGGTAAACTGGATCTCAAAAAGAGACTCTTTATTGTTCTTGTGCATACCGTCAAAATTATCAGCCCAATTCTCCATCAAGCCAAAAAGACTTCCTTCTTTATCAATGATCTTCTTGAATTCAACTTCGGCTTTACTCAATTCTTTGCGGAACATATAGAACTTACCCAAAAGAGCCGCTGCCGTATAACGCGTGACACGTCCTTTTTCACTTTCCTCATAACTTTCGGGAAGGTCGCTCTGTACTTCTTTCAGTTCGGTCTCAATCAGACTTACCAATTCTCCCGGATTGGCCTGTGGCGGATAGAACTCTTCATCCGTACCTACCAATGCCTCCTTATAAATAGGAACTCTCTCACCAAAGTTCACATACAAACGATAATAAAAGTAAGCACGCAAAAAACGAGCTTCGGCTATGGACTGCTTCTTCAAGGCATTGAGTGATTCCGAGTCACCAGGTACAGTGGGAATGTTGGTCAAACATTGATTGGCATAGTTAATACCTTTATACAAATTAGTCCACTCCGTCTTGACTACGGAGTTAGTGGGTTCCACATTGAATGATGAAATATTCATCCAACTCGTCACATCATCCCTGTGGGTAATCTCATCACTTCTGTATCCGTCTATTACTATGTAGCGTTCAAACGGTATCGCCCAAGATGCATTCGGCTGCAAAGCTCCGTATACACTAGTCAATCCTTTCATAATATCCCCTTCACTCTTCCAGAAAATACTAGGTGATAAAGCATTGGGATTAGAGTCTTCATCCAAGAAATCAGTGCAAGAGGAAAAAGACATTCCGCTCAGAAGAGCTGCATATAATAATATGTTTTTGAATTTCATAATCTTCGTATTAAATTTAATTAGAAACCGAATTTAAGACCCATCATAAAGTCACGACTCAAAGGAATGGCTGCATAGTCATATCCCATCTGTCCGACTGAAGAACCGGTTGAAGGATCATAGCCTTTGTAGTTGGTAATAGTGAACAAACGGGTAGCGCCTACATAAATACGCAAGTTACTCAAGCCCATTTTCTTACAATATTTAACCGGCAGATTATAACCTATCTGCAAATTATTCAGACGCAGATAGTCACCATTCTCTACAAAACGAGTAGAAGTACGAGAATTCTTATTAGGATCACCAGACACGGCACGTGGAATATCAGTATCAGGATTTTCAGGTGTCCAAGCATTCAAGGCATTCTTACCATAGTTGAACACATGGTCCATACGCTCCAACTGATATTTAGTATAGTTATAACGCTTAGCACCAAAGTCACCGTAGAAATTGGCTACCAAGTCAAAGTCTTTATAAGCCAAGTTAATGTTGAATCCCAATGACACCTTCGGTGTACCACTACCCACTTTCACGCAGTCGTTTGTATCAAGCATACCATCTCCATTCTGATCTATGAAACGGATATCACCCGGTTTAGCCACAGGTTGCAGAGGCTGCCAGTTGCCGTTTTGGTCCTTATAGCCATGAGCTGTGTTCCATTCGTCCACTTCCGCTTGATTTTGGAAAATTCCGGCAGTTTGATATACCCAGAATTCACCTATTTCACCACCTACATAAGTACGCAGAGCACCGTACTCATAGAGATAATCAGGATTGGCCATAGATTTCAACACACTCTTATAGTGAGATAAATTCAAATCCAAATCGTACTTCAAACCTCCGGCTTTGCCATGATAAATAGCTTGCATTTCAAAACCGGTTGTGCGCAACTTACCATCGTTCACCAAGATAGAAGAATTATAACCGGTAGCCAAACTGATGTTACGGCTAGACAGCATATCACTGGTATTCTTAATATAAGCCTCCGCAGAAAGCTCCAGTTTATTGTTCCATAAACTAATGTCTACACCGATATTCTTATACACCGTCGTTTCCCACTTGATATCGCTGGATGGAAAAGCAGTGATGGCATATCCCATAGAAGTTTCACGACCATCAAAAGGATAGTTCAATGCATGATTATTATAGCTCAAAGTAGGAATATATCGATAAAGACCTATGTTCTGATTACCTAAAGCACCGTAACTTAAACGAAATTTGAACATGGAAACAGTTTCTTTCAAATTTTCCCAAAATGGTTCATTAGCAATGTTCCAACCCAATGATACAGAAGGGAAGAAACCCCACTTGTTGCCTTTCGCAAAGCGTGAAGAGCCATCATAACGGAAAGAAGCCATAATCATATAGCGCATCATATAGTTGTAGTTCACACGGCCAAAGAGAGAGCGGAGAGCACTGCGAGTCTTAGTACCACCTACAGAATAGTTACTTTTAGCATGTCCCATCAAGCTCATACTATTATTCTCAAAATCAGAACCGGAAGCACTAAGATCTTCATACTTATTTTCTTCCTGAGAAAGTCCCAATAAAAGAGAAAGATTGTGTTTTTCAGCAATGGTCTTGTCATAATTAGCTGTCAATTCCAACAAATCGTTGGTAGTCTGCGAACGTGATTCAGACAAACTAGCCATCGTATTCCGTTTGGCCGCTCCAATCTCGTAGGTAGGTTTGAAAAGACGAGATTTGCCAAAGTACATATTGCGGCTAGCATTGAATTTCACGATAAGCCCTTTAATCGGCTCGTACTGCAAATAACCGGAAGCTGCGATATAATCGTTAGAGCTTGTATTATCAATCAATTTATTGAAAGCAACCTGATTACCGGCGTCAGACATGCCCATACCAGAGATGGCACCACCATAACCGCCATCATTGTTCTCATCATAAAGGAACGCTAACGGCTCCATATTCGTCACCTGATAAATGGAGGAGAAACCCGAATTGGATTCCAAATCGGCCGACCAACGACTATAACTTACCGATTCACCCATTTTAAACTTACCACGGGTAACATCAGAGTTCAAACGGAAACCGAACTTTTCATCTCCGGTAGCAATAGTCACACCGTCCGTCTTACTATAGAAAGCAGAAAGAGACACATTGGAATTAGCACTACCTGCCGTGTAACCGATGTTATATTTTTGTGTAAAACCACGTTGGTAATACTCTTTCTGCCAATCAGTATCAGCAAACTGGCTCGGGTCTCTCTCGTACTCGCTGATATATTTAGGCCAGCGGCTCTCGTCCGTACCTGCATTTATTAATGCCATCTTACGTACTTTAATAAACTCAGCTGAATTACAAACTTCCAGACGCTTCGGCACGGCACTCAATCCCCAATAACCGGAAAAAGTAATCTTCGGAGCTGAATTCATCGTACCACGATGTGTTTCAATCAAAATAACACCAGCTGCCGAACGTGAGCCATAGATAGCGGCAGTAGCAGCATCTTTCAATACGGAAATCGATTTAATATCTTCAGGATTAAGATAAGACATATTACCCGGGACACCATCGATAATCACCAGTGGACCGTTACTTTCGCTGTTCTCGCCATCATCATCTTTCCAAGAAGTCACACCGCGCACCTGCAAAGTGGCAGAAGAACCAGCAGCACCGCTGCCAAAGTTTACCGACAAACCTGGAGCCATACCTTGCAATGCCATCTCTGCATTTGCAGTAGGAATCTTAGACAATTTATCACCCGATACTGATGTTACCGAACCTGAAACATCAGACTTTTTCTGTGTACCATAACCAATTACAACCACCTCATCCAAAGTCTTGGTATCTTCTATTAATACGATTTTTATAGTAGACTGATTACCTATTTTCACGGTCTTTGTGGTATAACCTACATAAGAAACAATCAATTCAGTTCCCTTGCCGATAGATAAAGTAAAACGACCATCCAAATCAGTAATCGTACCGTTTGTAGTACCTTTTTCCAATACACTGGCACCAATGATAGGTTCACCCTGCTCATCGGCTACAATACCATTTATAGATTTCTGTTGTTTCACAGCTTCTACTTCGGAAGCCGCCTGCTTATATAATACAATATGACGATTTTCTATTTTATAATCGATACCTGATTTCGAAAACAACTGATCTAAAATCTGGTTTATCGTTTTATTTTCTACTTTAATGGATACTTTTCTATTGACATTGATTTGATTCAGATTATAGGTAAAATAGAATTCCCCTTTTTTCTCAATAGCATTAATCACATCATGCACCGTAGTATTTTCCATATCCAAAGACATCTTCACATTCTGTGAATAAGCGACACCTGCCCAACACGGGATAGTTCCCAATAATAGAAAAAGAACAAAGAATTTCATAATTAACAATGTTTTTCGTAGCCATAGTGATTTTTGCTCACCCAATGGTGTGCATTTCATAATATTATCCATACATTTGTAATTGATTAGTTTGTAATAAATTATAAGGTTACTCATTAATCCGGGTCGAAAGATGGTGGTGCGTCTTCGACCCTTCATTTTTTTGCAAGGGTTTTACTTCATAGGCATCCGTTGTTTTTCAAAGTTTCACATACTGTTATTTTTTATATAGGTATACCGTTTTCTTTTCAATTCTATAATCCACCCGTCTGGTTTCTTTCAGCAATTCCATCGCCTGGGCTATGGTCAAGTCTTTCCTAAAATGGCAAGTGAAATATTCTTCAACCAGCGAACTATCCATAATCCTGATTTTCACATCATACCGACGTTCTATAACCTTTGCCATTTCTTTCAAGGTCTTGTTGTCGAATCTCAGGTCACCAGTAGTCCAACTATCCACATTTGTCTGCGCCGAACTCCTTATTAACACCAAGCCGTCACTAACGGTGTAATATACCTGGTCATTGGGCGACATCCTTTCCTTACTTCTGTCATCTAAGGTTGACACTTCTACCGAACCTTCTTTCAAAGTA
>OHBM01001089.1_pt1 | contig 20606 bp, 7 predicted proteins | sample 1577251 | NCBI WGS metagenome assembly OHBM01 (sample SAMEA3541557, study PRJEB24748) | human gut metagenome | biome: human gut; feature: human-associated habitat; material: faeces | place: China | collected 2012 | reverse complement strand
TTCGGAGGTTTGGATTTGAAGCCAGACTTCTGAAAAAGCTCGGTTTTCTTATATGGAAACATATCCACTGCAAAATGTGTGTCAGGTTGTAACCTCGGATTAGATGTCACAATTTGAGGCAGTGGATTAGATGTTAAGAGAGGTTATACAAATTTGAATTTGGAGGAAAGTATAATGAGTATAGTTGTTAATATATATTATTCCGGTGAAAATGGTTCTGCGCGAAAATTTGCAAAGGAGATGATTTCAAGCGGTACTGTTGATGCAATTAGAAATGAAGAGGGGAACATTAGATATGATTATTTTTTTCCTCTGGGAGATGAGGAAACTGTGCTACTGATTGACAGTTGGAAAAATCAAGAGAGCATTGACTTTCACCATCAATCACCCATGATGAATAAGATTGCGGAGTTAAGAGATAAATATAATCTTCACATGAAAGTAGAGCGATATCGGTCAGAAGATACGATTCCTGACACTGATCAAAAATATATAAGAAATTGACAACTTCCAATTTGCATATTTCATTAAAAGTGCCATATCATAGCAGGTTGAATAATTTCCAGTCTCATCATCATCAAGACCAGATGGATTATTAAATACAGTATTTTTCATACCTATTTCCCCTGCTTTTTCATTCATTTTATTAACAAATTTATCATGACCACCTAAATAATCTTCAATAGCAAGTGCAGCATCATTTCCACTTCTAAGAAGCAGTCCATATACTAAATTTCTAAGACTTATTTTTTCTCCTTCTTTAATGTATATACCAGAACCATGTGATTTTAATATACTTTCATTAATAGTAATCATATCATCTAGTTTACCAGATTCTATTGCAAGTACAGCAGTCATTATTTTTGTAGTACTCGCAATTAAATGCTTTTCATTAATATTTTTAGAAAACAATATTCTACCAGAATCCTGATCAATAAGTATAGCATTATTACTTGGTACTGATATAGCAAAACAAGTATTTAAACCTATAAAAAATGTAATTATAAAAACTATAAATTTCTTCATATTTATACCTCTAATAAACTATATGAAAAAAAGACTATAAATAGTCTTATGAAGTATATATTCCATGCAATTTTTCAATATCACTATTGCTTAATTGATCTAATTGCCATTCACCATTTACTTTTGTTAAAGTAAATTCAATAGTATATTTTACTGTATCTGTTACTTTTTCCATTTCAGATATTTTATATTCCATAAATTTATCTTCATCATAATCAGTGTTAGTAGCGCTTGCACCATCTGATTTTTCATTAGTAGTTACAGTATCTTCTTCTTTAGCAGTTGTTTTATCTTCTTTTTTAAACTCATCTGGATGTGAATTTAAATATTCATTTGCTTTTCTAATAGCTGATCCATAATCATATACTGTTATTTCTGCTTCTACAACAGCATTATTATCTTCTATTATTTCATCTTTAATCTCATATTTCATATTCTTATATTGTTTTGTCATAAGAGTTTTATATCTTTCCTGATGATCAGCTACTTTAATATCAGTTTTAATTGTATCAACTAATTCTTCTATAATATCAGAATTTTCATTTTTATATTTATCTAAAAATTCTGATACCTTTTGTTTTGGTGTAGTAGCAGCACCTAATGTACATGCAGATAAAAGAATTACAAATAATGCTAAAAATATTTTTTTCATATAAATCCTCCTTCTTTTTATATTTTGATTAGAATTTAAATTTTTATTCAAAAAAATAAAAAATGAGTAATTATTTTTTACTCATTTTTTTATTTAAAATTAATAAACCAATGATTGCTGCTACTATAACAGTAATAATTAATCCATATTTTATAACAGTCTGTCCTGTTGATATATTAATAACAAGTTCTGCTTGTGCATCAGCACCTTCACCTTTAGTTATTTTCTTATTGATAATTGTTGTATTACCACTTACATAACCTTCAGAATTTACTACAAACTCTGCAGATGTGTCATTTACAGATCCAAGTTCAAATCCTTCTGGAGCTTCAATTTCAACTATTCTATATCTACCTTGAGTATTTACATTAACGAAACATGTTTGTCCATCAGATATAGGTGAGAATGTATAAATATCGCTTTTACCAGTTGAATCAAATGAATATTTTTTCTTATCAGATAAGTATGTTAAAGACATATCTACATACTTATCTGTTTTTTCATCATATGATTGAACTTTAAATTTACCACTATTTAGATAATTTCCATCCTCATCAATTTTATAGAAACAGAATTCTCCTTTTGCATTTGTCCAAGAATATATTTCTTTAAATGATACATTTGTCCATTTGCTTTCATCAGGTCTCTTGAATGAAGTATATGTATTAGTTCTATTAACTACAACATTTATTTGAACCCATTTAACTGATTCATCAATTACATAATCATCAACAGTTTTTTCCTCTTTTATCCAATATGTACCAACTGGTAAAGAATTAATCTCAACTCTACCATCTTTATTAGTAACTAATTCTGTTGTTTGTGTTTGTGATGTACTATCTTTTGCATAAGAATATACACCATTATTACTACTCCACATTTGTATCTTAGTAGATTCATTATCCTTTTCCTTGTATAAACTAAATACAACTCCAACTAATTTTTTATTATCAGTTCCTGTCTTTTCTAATTTAAATGATGTTTTATAGTTAGAAACGGTAACTGTTACATTTGATGAACGTTCATAAGCTTTTTTAGTATAATTGTAAACAGATAGAACACCTTTTTCTATTTTGAATGATGTTTTTCTATCATTCTCTGATGATGGTAATTTATAAGGTTCAGGTACAGCAGTTTCAAATAAAGTATATGTACCATCAGGTAAACCCGCAATTGAATATGTACTTAAATTAGATTCAGTTAATTTAGTTGTTTTTCCAGCTGTATCATACTTAAAGTAATGATTACTACCAGAACCATATCCACTAAATTTTAAAACATTTCCTTTAGAATCTAAGATTTCAAAAGTAGTTCCTTTTATTTCTGATTTTGTTTTGCCATCAATCTTTTTAATTTTAATACGCTTTGATGTATTATAAACATTTACTACAGCAAGTGTTGTATTATTATTAGATCTCGAAATATTATTCGCTTTAGAACCAGTTATTTTAGTTATATTTGTATTACCATTATTATTAATTGATACTACTAAGAAAAAGTTACCAATAGAATCATGTCCAGCAGGTGTTTGAGTTTCTGATACGTAATATGTACCACTTTTCTTAAGTATAATTGTATCTGATTCTGCCTTTTTTGTTAAATCAACTGTTGCCACTTTTGTCTTATTACATTTTTCTCCTTCGCATTTATAAATTTCAAATTTTGAACCAAGAAGATTTTTTTTGTTTTCATCTTTTTTTATAATTTTTATTTTTCCAATTTCAGTATTTAATGTTATATATACAATTTTTTTAACTTGCTTATCACCCATAACAACATCTTGATGATTTGCTAAACCAAAACTATACCATCTAAATTTTGCAGCATTACTTGCTGTTGAACCTTTAACAACATACAATGGAAGTTTTGCATTCTTAAGTTCTTTTCTTGTGTATAAAGTAATTTTATTACCACTTTTTTTATAAGTTATTCCTAATTTACTAGCTTCATCACTATCCACTTTATAATCTTTGTATTTTTCTCCAAGATTAATAGTAACTGTATAATAATCTTTCACATCACTTGACATTTCACCAATATGCTTCCAGTGCATTACATATGAACCATGTGTTTTATCTGCAAATGTTGGTGTTGTATAATCTGATAATTCTTTAGCTGCATCAAGAATTCCTTCATATGCATCTCTTAAACCTGAATCAGTTTTTACGAAATCATATGTACCGTTTGAAGATGGTGCGACACTAGTATTTGGTCTATAATTATAATTATCTCTAGCGCCTTCCATTACTTCCCAAACAAGTATTTGAGTAGCCAATAATCTCTTACAAGAAGTTTCTCTACCTTGTCTACATGTTACATTTATTTTATTAGTAGCATTAAACAATGAACCACCATTTATTACAGAACTACCATTTCTTGTTAATTGAACACCGCTTGCAAGAATATTTTCTAATAATTTTTGTCTGCTAGCAGAAAGTTTTCTGTTATTACTATCTCTTAAATCATCAAAGCCTTCATGATATTTTACCTTAACATTATTAGTAACTATACGACCTGCATGAAGACAATAACCTAAATATACATTATTTCCATCCTTAACTTCATGTAAATTAAAGTCTCCAGTAAAAGAATGTTGTAATGATTTTGTAATATAACACTTACCATTACTTAAGCATGGTTTTGAAGATGGTGCTATATTGTGTACATTAGCCCAATATGTAGTATATGTTGCTGCAGATACATTTTTAAGAGGGAAAAGAATTAATATAAGAAATATTAATACTGCAAAAATTCTTATTTTTTTATTCATTTTATTCTCCCTCCTCTGTATTATCTGTACTTTCAGTACCAAAATCAATATCTTCATCATCTTTTACTTCTGTTAAGTCTGAAGAAATTGGTTGTACTTGTAAATCATTTACTGAAACAAAGTTAATATATGAACCACCACTATCAGTAACAAGATTTAACGCTATTGTGACATAATATTTTTCACCTGGCATTAAAAGTGTTGAACTTAGGTTTGAATAATATAGTAACCCATCACTTTCATACCATCCATCATTTTCTGCTAAATTTGGATCAAATGTCATACCATCTGGTATTGATTCAATTATGTTTCCAATTGTTCCAGGAAAATATTTTGTATTTTCAAGTTCTATTGTATATACAACCTTAAATGATGTATTTTTTAAATTTTTAAGATCCAATCTAACTTGCTTTTTATTATCATAATCATGTGATTCAACACCTTTATTTGATGTTACTGTCACATTTGTTATATATTTATTAACTGATACATCAAATACTTGTCTAACTCTTAAACCTAAATCGATATTTAATGAATTAATCTTATCATTATCTAATGTAATAATATTTGATACTGCTGCACAGGTACCTGATAACATTTCTGCATCTGAATCCATTGTTGATGTATCTCCTCTAGTAACATCTTCTTTATTTTTTTCTGTTACTGTATATTTATCACAATCAAATGTATATTTTACATAGTAATTTCCAGCTGCTAATCCTTTAAAGCTATATCTACCATTAGCATTTGTTGTTGTTTCTGCTATTTTTTCATCTGTATCTGATATAACGTCTTTTGGATTTTTAGGATTTTCTACATTAGCAGTTGTTTTATATAAATCAACTGCTATATCCTTAATTCTATCTTCTGATTCAGAACTAAATCCATCATAATCTGAATCTTCAAATACAAATCCTGAAATTGTTCTATTATATACTGATGATGATGTTACGTTAGAACTATATGTATTTAATCCAGTTGTTGTTGTACTACATTCATCATTTTCACATACACTTCCATTTTTATGTAATGCATAGAAGTTATTATAATAAATATCTGCTTCCTTGTTTCCATTTGTATTAATTTTTAATGTTACTCCATTACTACCCGCAAAATATGCACCAGATGCGATTTCATTTGTTGAAACTATTTTTATTGCAGTTGCTGTAGATGGTGAATTATAGTTTGTCCACTCTGTCCATTGTTTATCTGAAATAGGTCCTAATTCAACATTTAAAACAGTCTTTGATAAGTTCGTTGTATAATATGCTTTATATCCTTCTGGTAACGTTCCTTCAATTGAGACAGACATTGTTCCATTATAATTTGAACCTGATTCTTCTCCTAAAGAGTCACCTTCAAATGGTAATATATATAATAATTCTACATTAGCATTTGAATCAGATAAATTTGCTGCCTTCATATTATATGTAAAACTTCCATTTGTATCAATATAAGTTGGTGTAGTTAAACCAAGTAAACCAATTACATTAGTATTACGAATTGATAAACTTTGTGATGACATTCTATCATTTTCTGGATTATCAATATTATATTCAGCACCACTTACTTTTACTTTTCCATATATTTTTGCATATACAGTTGAACTTACATTATCCTTAGTATCAACTGATACACTAGCATGCAACTTAAGTGTTGGTATTGTTCCAGATGTTGATTCATCACCACTTTTTATATCATCTTCTGAATATGTATATGTATATACATAATATCCTGAGCCATCAATAGAATCTTCTCTAACAGATGAATATTTTTTATCACCTGTTTGTACATCAAGTGTAAGTGTTTTTGGTAAATATACATCTATATTTGCACTACTTGCAGTTACTCCACTTTGTGATGAATAAACTGTAGGATTTAATGTTATTGTTACTGGATCATTATTACCTGCATATATAGTTTTATTACTTACACCATATTTATCTGCTATATCAATATTATCAATTTTTCCTTTAGCAGTTGTAACAAGGATACTATTACCATCTTGTGTATTATTAGTGCTTCCAGTTATTCTATTACCATTATATCCCATTTTAGTATAAGATATGTCTTGTGATTGATCTATTAAATTAACTGGTAATCCTTCTAAAGGATTTGACATATAAAAATCAACATTATTGAAATTTGTAACACCTCTTGAAGTAATTTGATATGTTTTACTACTTAAATCAATATTTGATTTAACTTTTGCTCTAAAATCCATTGTAACACTTGATTTTTCTTTATATTCTTTAGTAACATTTAATTTTACAGCAATTATTTTATCAAGATTATCAGGATTAGTTCCAAATATTTCGCTATCACTAAGTGACTTAGCATATTGAACATAATAAGTAGAATTATCAGCTTTTGTATTTGCTTCAATACAAGGGCCACCATAATAATTCATTAATTCTTCTTTTGTCAAGCTTGATAAATCTTTACAATATGATGGTGCATTATCTTTTTTATGAAAATAATTTGCGTTCCATTCACCTACCATATATTCTAAAGTATAATCACTTTCTTCTTTTAAGCCTGTTGTTTCTCCATCAAACTTAATTGTATAATCTTTACCAGATCCTTCTGATATATCTAGTATTTTAATTGCATCATTATCTATTTTTAAATAATTTGTAAATCCTTTTGTTAAAGTATCTCCAATTCTTGAACCATAATTAATTGTGTTTTCGATATAAAATTCTTCACCATAGTTGTATACTGCACTATTTGCTTTAACAACGTTTGTATCACTTTTAGTATTTCTAAAATCAACTTTTGATTGATAGTTACCAACTGCAGGTACATAATTATCAATAACTTTTGCACTATCTGTTATACCTGAAATTGTATTACTACTTATTCCAAAATTATAAGTTATATTTTCTTTTGAAGTTCCTGCTCTGCTTGTATTTAAAGTTAAAGTTTTTGATGAAATATAATTTACATTTTTATCCCCAACATTTATGGATACATCATGATAAGTTAATCCTGTATATGTTATTGTACATCCACTATCAGTTTTTGTCGCAGTACTTGTTCCATTATTTTGTGAATATGCTGATGGCATATTTTCTATCGCATCATCTGATTTATAATCTGAAATAGTATAACCATCAACTGTAGATATTCCTGTTGGATCTGCTATAACATTTAAATCTAATGATACACTATCTGGAATTTGTGCTCCTTTTATACCTTTATTATCATCATATGGTATATATAACACAACTCCTAGTGAAACTGTTGGATTTTCTCTACCATTGTTATGGCTTGAACTACCTGGATAAAGCTTAGCAGCCCATGAATCCTTAGCTGATACCTTAACTGATGTAACATTTACAGAACCACTATTTGATAAATCAGTACTATCAGAATAATCAGCAAAGTTTTCATCTGTTGCTTCTTTTACTCTAATAATAGGTTGAATATCTGAACCATTTTTCATATTAATGTCATATATTAAAACATTAGTTATATCGATATTATCAATAAGTTCTTTTCCTAATTCAGTAAATTTATAGTAATTATAATTAACTCCATTTATAGTTACTTTTGAAGTTGTTCCACCCATAGGATTAGATGAATCACCAGTTGCAACTTTTGCATTTACACTTTCTGGTAATAAAACATCAACTATAATATTACGTTTTATACCACTTGTTTTTTTATCATCTGAAAGTGTAGATGATTGTTTATATGCTAATTTACCTTTAATAGCATATGTAATTGCATCAAAGTTTCTTACAATACCATTTGATTCACCACTATCATTTCCAGGGTTGTTGTCAGAATCAAATGGTGCTGTTCCATCTATAGTTGTTATACTAGTATTTGTTATTTCTATTTGATTTGCATATTCATCACTTTCTGCTGATACAAATAAATATATCCCGAAAGATAGTAATAAAAACACCACTACTCCTATTATTATTTTGTATTTAAATAAAAAATCTTTAACCGTACTCATAACAAGACCTCCATATTATTCTATACATACTAATTAAACCATTTTTTTAAAAGAAAATCAATAAATTTAAAAAAAATTATGAGTTATTGCTCATAATTTTCTTGTTTTCAATAAGTCCAATCAAATTTTTAAGTTTAATAAATTTATTATCATTATTTTTCGTTATATTTATAAGCTTACTATATACCTTTTCTATATCATCACATTTCTCATTATATATCTCATAAAATATATATTTTAACTTAGAATTTTCATTATTTTTTTTCATCTTTTCTAAAGATTTCACCAGATATTTACTCATTTCTCTTTCATATCTTGTAGAAGACACAACATTTATACTTTTTTTCGATTTTAATTTATAATCCAAAATAGTATACTTTATAAGTTTAACACACTCTATTACTTCATCTTCTTCATCTATACTTAAATTACTTTTCATATAACTTAATCCACTAGCGTCAAATTCTACCGCAATACTAGCATCTTCACTAGAAAATATACATGCATATCTAATTATATTTACAGCATTAGGTGCATACACTTCTGTTTTATCTTCAATTTGTTTTAAAAAGTTCTTATTAACAATAATATCCCCATACTTAATATTAACTATATCTTCAGTACTTACTTTAAACATAGGTATTTTTAAAATAAATTCAGCATCATCTTCTTCTTTCCATTCATAAAATTCATAAATATTATTTTTATTAAAATTAAGTGTAATATCATAAATATAATTCATTGTTTTTTCCTCCTATAAATGAACTTACAATCATAAAAATTACTCCAAAAATAAAATTTAAACATTCTATACGTCTAATAATAAAGTTAACATATTCAAAAAAATTATACCCAATACTTAATAAATTTAAATATATTATTATATATGATAAACCAATTACAGTAAGTCCAAAACCAAATAAAAAAATTAAAAATTTGAATGACATTTTTTTGTTCACCTATATTATTCTATTTATTATTTTTAAATTTTATTATATAATTATAATGAGGTGAAGAAAATGTTATTATTAAAATATTTAATTCTGGGGATAATACAAGGATTTACAGAACCACTTCCTATTTCATCTAGTGGACATTTAAGAATATTTAAATCTCTATTTAATAGTGAAGTACTAAGTGATATGAATTTTGAAATCATTGTTAATTTTGGTTCACTTATCGCAATTTTAATCCTATATAGAAAGGAAATAGTAAGTATTATTAAAGACTTCTTTATGTTTATTAAAACTAAAGAAAAAAAATATAGTGTTAATTATAAATATGCTTGGCTTATAGTAGTTGGAACAATTCCAGCGGCTCTTTTAGGATTATTTGTAAAAGATTTTATAGAAGAATATTTTACTACTAAGCTAGTAGGACTTATGCTTATAGTTACTTCTATATTACTATTTATGATAAAAGACATAAAAGGAAAAAAAGAAAAGAAAGATATGACTTATTTAGATGCACTTAAAATTGGACTTTTCCAAGTAGTTGCTTTACTTCCTGGAATAAGTAGAAGTGGTGCGACAGTTGTAGGTGGTATGAAATCTAATCTAACTAGAGAAACAGCACTTAATTATTCATTTATGCTTTATATTCCAATAAGTGTTGCAAGTATGGTACTTGGAGTTAAAGATTTAGTTACTGCTGGTAATATTGGAGCTCTTGCTATTCCATATCTAGTAAGTATGATTGCTGCTGGTATAGTAACATATTATGCAGCTAAACTATTTATAGATATTATGAAAAAAGGTAAATTAATATACTTTTCAATATACTGCTTTATAGTAGGACTTGTAGTATTTATAATATTTTAATATTTGAAACTTTTTATAAGTTTCTTTTTTTTATATTAAACAACCGCAAAAAAACTTGAAAGAATTATTCTTTCAAGCTTTTATTTTATAGATTTATTGATGCCAACACGTTTTTGCTACAGTTGTAGTACCTGTTTTAGCGTTACAATAATACATACATCTTTTATTTACATATTTTGTCGTTTTGCCGGTATTTGTTGCATATGATATACATGCTGATGAGTTTGCAGATGCTGCATTCCCTGCATCACAATAATATCCATTACTATATACGTCTTCAGTTGTTGTACCACATTTATCTGAATTTGCGCTCCATGTATATGTTCTCGTACCTGATGACGTATTACCTGCTGTATCTTTACATTGTATTTTTACAGGTGAATTAGAACTTGTTACATCTTTTGTATATGTCTTTGATAATGTTTTTGTTCCAAATGATGCAAATCCTGATGTTTTATCCGAGCATGTATATTTTATCGTTGTAGACGATTGAAATTGTGGTGAAAGAGATGCTGAATTAAGTGTAGGAGCATCTAAATCAATATAAATTCTTACATTTTTAACTGACGTATTACCTACTTTATCAGTTATAGTAAATCTAGCATATCTATTACCAGAACTACCAACAACTTGATGTTTTGTACTTGTTATTGTATATGTTGTTTTTAAATCTGATGTGCCTGTTGCTGTATTTCCCGTAGTAACTATACCTGAATCATTTATTTGCATTGTTATTTTTTCTATTCCTGATAAACTATCACTAGATCCGCTTAAATCAAAATAATGTCTATAATTAGTCCATGAATTTATAGCAGTATTATTATCAGTTATAGTTTTTAAAACACTTCCTGTTTTATTACCTGATGAATCTGCTTTATACAATTTTATTACAAGATTTGGATCATCCATATCTATATAAACATTCTTTGCTTCTACTGTACTTGTATTACCTGCTTTATCTGTTGCGGTAAATTCAAGTCTTCTAGCACCACTTGATGTTACTGTTGTATATGCTGAATGTACGTTTCTTTCCTCATAGCTACTCGTATCAACAGAACTTTTACCACCTGCTGTATATCTCATAGTATAATGATCTATTCCTGATAATTCATCACTTGATGGTGAAAAATCAAAATAATAACCATAACTTGTCCATTTAAAAGCTTCGTCACAACCATTTGGTAATGAACATATGACTGAGCCCGTTTTTGTAGAAGCATCATGGGCTTTATATATATTTACTCCTACAGTTGGTGCTGTTTTATCTATTAATACCTCAACTGTAAATGTTGTAGTATTTCCTGCATTATCTGTTGCTACAAATTTAGCATATTTAGCTCCATCACCACTTTCGCTAAATGTCTTCGTATCAGTTATAACACCTTTATGTAGATTTGCCTTATAATCTGCATCAGCCCTTTTTAAATTATTGGCATTTGTAAATCTTTCTATTGATGAAATACCTGACTGACTATCTGTTGTACCATTTAAGTTAATAGAATAACCATAACTTCTCCAAGTAGAATCAATATATGTAGTACTTGAATTTGTTAAATTTGCTAATGTTGAATTATCCTTAAGTGATTTTACAACTGCTTTCATTGTTGGTGCTGTTTTATCTACTTTTGCAACATATTCTCCAATACTACTTGATAAACCTGCATTACTTACTGCTTTATATCTAACTTTATATATTCCTGTTTTAGTATTTGTTAAATCTGCTGGTATTGCAGTATTTGGTGAAATTAATGTATTAGGTGTACAGTTATCACCTATACAATAATATATTGATCCCCCACTAGGACCTACATTTAATGCACCCATCTTGAATTCAAGATTTTTGTTAATCCATTTATTTGATGCTACTGTAGTTGTAGTTCCTGCTTGATATGCAGTTATTGATGTTGATGGTGTTTGTGTATCTATCTGTAACTTATTATAGTTAGATGTAATTGAAACACCTGCACTACTTGTAGCTTTATAGAAAATATAGAATTCTCCGTTTTTTGATATAGAAACTGAACCATCTGCACTTGTTATATCAATCCATGTAGCTGACTCAGGCAATTCATTAGTTTCTGATAAATAATATTGATAACTAACCGTTCCTGTATCACTTGTACTTGGTATATTAAGTGATATTGTAACAGCAGTACTACTCCAGCTTTCTGCTGTACCACCTTTTATATTAGGAGATGATAACCAATGTGCATATAATATTTGATTTCCTACTGTATTATATGTTGTAGTACTTTCTATCTTTGTTCCTCCTGATGCTGCTGTATACCATCCTTCAAACACATATGAAATAGTTTTACCTGTTGATGAATCTGTTGTATTTGATCTTGTTGCGGTTGGAAGGGTTCCATATGCTGAACCATATGTTACACTCTTACTTTCTAAACTTGATGTTCCGCCATTTCCATTAAATGTTACTGTATATGATTTTGGTGTACATACTGCATAGAATACTTTATTATCATTAATAAACAGAGATGTTCCAGAATTATATTTAGTACCTGATGCACTACCTATAGCCCACTTACATGTATTACCACCTTTACTTAATGAAGGTAATGTATAATAATGATTCCATTGTGCATATAATGTAGTATTTGATGTATATTTTGTACTTGTTAAATTATTAGTTATATATCCTCTATTATCTATCATCTGTGTTCCATTTGATGTTGTTGCTGTATAGTAACCATTAAATACTGGTGAAAATGAATAATTTGATGGAACTGTAGCACCTGTGTTATTTGCATTAAAGCTAATTGTATATGGTTCTTTAGTCGGCTTTGTTATTGCGTTTGCACTTGTTGTCATTTGCTTACTATTTGTTCCACTATCTAGATATATTCCTTTGTTATATCTTTCATAAATAGCAGATGTTCCACCAGTTCCTCCATTTGGATTTAATGAAATTGTAAATTCTGAACTATTGAAGTTTGCTGTTAATGTTACATTTGATGTAATAGAACCTGATACTGAAGACCAATTATTGAAAGTATAATTTGACTTTGCAGTTGCTGTTACTGTTTTTAATGTTTTAGTAGTTGAACCAGTTGTAGTACCAATAAACGATAACTTATTAGAACTTGCACTATATGTAGCACCACTTATAACATTATAAGAACTTGTATCTACTGTACCCATAGTAGTTGAATTACTATTTACTGTTACTGTATATACAATAGTACTTGCTGTTCCATTATTACTAGTTGAATAATTACCTGTACCAACTGCTCTTACATAAACAGTTTTTGATCCTGTTGATGCAATTAATTTACTTAAATAATCTACTCCTGATGTAGCAGCTGTCCAATTAGCATTATCCATACTTATTTGATATGATGAAGCATTTGATACACTATCCCATGTTACTATTCCTGCGGTTGATATTTTTATATTTGTTGGTGCTGGTAATGTAGCAGGATTTATTGTTAATGTTCCTGTTTTATATGTCATTGAATAGTTGCTTGTTACATCTGTTGAGCCACTTACTATTTTTGCTCCACTAGCACTTATTGTTCCTCCTGGTACATTTGTTGTACTTTGTGTTAATGTTATTGCACTTAAATTATGTCCACTTACTAATGTTGCCACACTTACTTTACTTGTACTCTTATCTATTGCTGTTCCATATGTTACTGTTTGATTACTTGCTGTTATTGTTATCTTCTTTGGATCTATTTTCCAACTTATTGATTTTGGTGTTGTCGTTTTATTTGTATCGTCCCATACATAATTTGTTGTACTATTTAATGTACATGTTTGTGTGTATGTTCCTTGATTTGTCGCACTTTGTGTTCCTCCTGCTGTACTTCCTGCTGGACATGTTATTCCACTTCCTTGTGGATTTCCATTATATGTTTTCGCATTTGGGCTAACAGGTAATGATAAAGTTTTCGCACTTATCGTTACTTTAACAGAACCTGATGTATTTTTATAATTACTATTACCTTTTACAAAATAATATATATTGTAATCTCCTGCATTTCTTCCTGTTGAAGCTGGAATTGTTGTACTACCAATAGATAAATAATTTGCTTCTGTAATTTCTGTTCCTACTGAATAATATATTGTTCCCTGTACTTCGCTTACGTTTACCATTGATTTTGAATCACCATATATTATTCCTGTCACTGGGCTTACTTTTGCAGTATTATCTATTTGATTAACTATTAACGTATAAGTTGCTGTCTTTGTTGCATATGTATAATTTGTCCCATCTGTTACTGTTGCTTTTATTGTAGTTGTTCCTGCTGCATTTATTGTTACTTTTCCGGATGTATCTATTGTTGCAACTCCAGTGTTACTTGATAAATAACTAGTTATTGTTCCATCACCTGTTTTTGTTAATGTGTTTACAAATGAAGCATTACCATAATCTTTTGTAACACTCTTTGTTGCGTAACTTATACTACCGTCAGCTTTACTTATTGTTACACTTACTGGCCCACCTTTTGTTGACTCATAATTTGTTCCTGTTGCATCAACATAGTAATAAATTTTATATGTATACGCATTTTTACCTGATGCTGTTGGAATACTTGTACTACCACTTGTTTTATAATTTGAACTTGTTAATTCTGTTCCTACTGAGTAGTATATTGTTCCTTGTACATTACTTGTTGTTACAAGATTACCAGTTGAGCCATATTTTAATCCTGTTACAGCCGAAACTGTTGTTGGATTATTTGTATTATTTATCTTTATTGTTGCACAAGCACTATTTGATTTATAATTATTATTTCCTGCACTTGTTGCCTTTACACTATAATCACCAGCATTTACTGGCGCACTTGATAATGCTGTTCCAGAACATGTTGTACCATTATAATATATATATGTTATTGTCGTTTTACTTTCTGCTGTTGCAGTTGCCTCTACTTTTTGGCCTGTATAATTTGTACTTATAGAAGACATAGTAATAACATCTGTTTTTTTGTTTATTGTTATTGTTGAAGATATTATACTTGTATCTTTGTGATTTCCATCACCGAATACTTTTACATATACTGTAACCGGTGTTGTTGTTGCGTCAGTTCTTGTTGGAAGAGTCGTACTCCAATTTGTTTGATCAGTACTATATTTAATTGTTCCTCCAGAACCACCTGTAACACCTATTGTATGTGGTTTTCCATCATACGTTCCTGAATATGCAGTTAATGTTGGACTAACAGAATTAGTTTTATTTATTGTAATTGTTGCTTTACTAGAAACTGTATTGTAATTACTTGCTGATATTTTAAAATATACCGTAACTGGTGTTGTTGTTGCATTTGTTACTGTTGGTTTTGTTGCACTATATGTTCCATTTTCAGTTAACGAATATGCTATTGTTGCACCATTTGTTGGTTTTGTTACACTTACGCTTATTGTATGTGAATTTCCATCATAAAATCCTTCATAAGAACTTGCTGTATATGTTATTGTTGCAGGTTTTATTGTTATTGTTATTATAGCATCTTTTGTTTTCCCACTATTTATATCTTTCGCTCTTACTGTTAATTGATATGTTCCAGTAGGAGGTACTTTATCTTTATTAGTACTAATTGTTAATCCATCAATACTAAAATTACCATTAGTATCACCAGATATTATTGAATAACTATAGCTTCCTGTTCCATTACTTGCTCCAGATATATTAAAGCTTTGACTTGATTCACTATATGTAATTATTTTGCTTTGATTACTGAATGTAAGCCCATTTACATTCCATTTAACTGTGATATCACGTGTACTATCAATTGTAACACTTGTTCCAGCAGTATATGTTTTATTTACTACTGAATCATACCATCCACCAAATGTATAACCATTTCTTGTAAATGTATTACTTGGCATTGTTACACTTATACCAATTTTTGAACCAGAATAATTCATATATCCTGTTCCAGCTGCTGAACTAGGAGCTGTTCCTGTTCCTCCATTTGCTGTAAAGTTTGCTGTTATAGCATATGTATATGATGAATAATAAGTTGTATTTGCTGTAGTTGATGTTACTACACTTGCATTTGCAGCATTACTTGTACTTATTCCTCTATATGTATATGATCCTCTATTTGCCTTTGCAACATCTGGTATTGTTATATTTGTATTAAGTGTATTTACTCCACCAGATTTAGAAATATATGTTTTTGTATTTCCTGCTGCTACACTTGCTGCTTTGCTTCCATCATAATAATTAAATGTTGCATTAACTGTCTTTTGATAATATGCATATAAAACGGTTAATGCAGTTGCTGATGGTGTTCTAGCATTTACAGAATCATTTGTAATTGACCAACCTTTAAATGCTGCCCCATCATATGAACTTGGTGTTGGTGCTGCACTAGCAGTTGTAACATAATTTGTTCCATTTGAATATGCTGTTCTTATTGGTTGTGTCTTATCACTTTCACTTGGCATTGATGTATGTGTGCTTCCATTATAGTAATAATATGTTATTGTTGCTTGATAATAAGCATAATAATTTGTTGTTCCTGTATTTACACTTATTGGTGTTGTTGAATTTGCTGCTGTTACTCCTTTATATGACGTACCATAATATCCAGTACTTCCTGCAACAGCACTTGGAATACTTACTGTAGAATTTACAATAACATTATTGTATCCCAAATATTGAACACCCGTAGCTGTTGTACTAGTTTGTGTGTTTGCATATGTATCTGTACCACTATGATAATAGAAATTTAATGTTACATTTTTTTGATATGATGCATAGTATGTCTGATTACTTGTTAACACTACTGATGAATTTGCATCAATTGTTTTAGCTGCATTAGCTACATTACTTGTACTATAATGTCTAAATGTATATCCACTTGGTGTTCCTAATGCTGCTGGTGAAGTTATACTTCCGCTAGTAGCATTATTATATATTGTTACTGATCTTGTTTCTGATTTAGAATTATAATAATTAAATGTTGCAGTTAAAGTTTTCTTATATATTGCATATAATGTTACATTTTTTGCTGGCATTTCATAGCTTGAAAGAGCACTAGTTGCATCTTTATTTGTATTCCATCCAACAAATTCATAACCTGATTTTTCAGCTTTCTTTGTTAAATCTACTAATGATTTGTATTTAGTACTTGCTGTTTGTTTTGCCGTGCTTCCTCCATTTGTTGTTGCATCATATGTTACTGTATAACTTTCATAACCAGTACTAGGTGTCATTGTTATGTTACCTACTGGCATTGTAAATGTTGCACTTGCATTTGTTTGATTTGCAACCAAATTTGTATTACTACTTGTCCATCCTGTAAATATATAACCAGTATTTGCTGATGCTTTTAATGTTATTGTACTTCCGTAATAATAACTTCCACTAGCTGTACTTCCTGTTGTTGTTATTCCTGTAGTACTTCCTAGTGTAAATGTATATTTATTTCTTGTATATTTATATGTTACTACTGTGCTTCCATCTGCTGCTATTGTTACAGTTTGTACACTTGGTGAAGTAAATCCAGCATAACTTTTTATTGCTGGTGACACACTTGAATCTGTTGTGCCAGTTAAATTATCTGTATCGTCTGCTTCACTTGGATATGTACCATCTAATTTTTGTTTATAGTGTTTTACAACATACTTTGTATTTGTATTTGGTGTCCAATGTGCATAATATGTTGTATCTTTACTTGGTACACTTGTTGTACTTGATATTTGTGTCCCTCCTGTTGATGCTGTATACCATCCACTAAATGTATAACCTTCTCTTGAATCTGTTGGAAGTGTTCCAAATGTTGTTCCATATGTTTTTTCTTGATCAGTTATTTTATTTATATACACATCTTTAATATCTAAAACTAATTTTCTATTTATTGTACCACTTGATGCTGCTAGATTTTGTGTATAAATTTCAAGCCTTGGACTAGCATTATATGAAGTTCCTGATGAATTTGTATATGATGAATTTATTACTCTATCTAAACTATATTCCTTCCAAGTATTTAAACTGGAAGAAATAACATTAACTACTTTCAAATCAGAAGTCCAGTAGTCGTTTGAAACTGCTGCATGTCTTAAACCTAAAGAATCAACATTTTCATTTTCAACAATTCTAAATTTTGCTCTTATTCTATAGTTTGAACCTGCAGTAAATGCGTAATTTTTATATGCTATCCAATACCAAGAATTAGTTGTATTAAAACTATTTGAAAATGAAGTTCTATAAAATTCCCCATCTGAGTCAGACATCTTTGTAATTTGAAATCCGCCTGCACTTGGTGCTTCAACATATTTTTTATTAGAATCAAATGTCATTTTATATGAATTTGCTTTACATACTGCATATAATGTTTGTGTATTTAATTTATCTGTTACATCTCCTGTATTGTATGTTGTACCTTTTCCATCAGCACTCGTATTCCATGAACATGTATATCCTGTTTTTGATATTGCTGGTATTGTTACACTAGGTTTTGCTTTCCAATGTGCATATAATGTACCATTTGATGTATATGATGTTTTTGTAAATGAACTTGTTATATATCCATTTTCATTTATCATTTGTGTTCCGTTTGTTGCATCTGTATAATATCCTGAATAACTATAACTCTTTGTTATTGAACTTGGAATTGTTATTCCTGTACTATTTGCATTAAAACTTACTGTATAACTTCTTGTTGGTTTTGTTATTGGATTTGTGCTTGTTGTCATTGCATTAGTTAATGCACTATCTAAATATATTCCTGTATTATATTTTTCATAAATAGCTGGTGTTCCAGCAGTTTTTGCTCCATTTCCATTTAATGAAATTGTATATATATTAGATACTGTTATACTTGGATCTAATGTTGCTTTTGAATTTGAGTTTGTCGCTATATCTTTTACTGCACCTGCTGCTATTTCTAATGTTACTTTACCATTTAATGTTATTCCACTTAAAGTAAGTGTATAACTATATATTCCATTACTTACACTATTATAAGTTAATGTTTTTGTACTTGGATTTACTGTTGTTCCATTTATTAATACGCTTACATCTGATGCTGTGAATTCTGAATTATTTATTCCACTTGCTGTTTCTGTTATCTTTATTGGTATTGTCACATTATTACTATTATTTATTTCTGATGAACTTGCTGGTCCATTTAATTCTATTTTTGGTGCAGTTTTATCTATTCTTATAGATGTTTTTTTAGATGCACTTATATTTCCTGCATTATCTATAACCCTAAAATATGTATTTGGTTCATTTCTTTCTGCAGCCCATGTGTCATATCTTTGTTTTCCATTTGTAATATCTGTAATCGTACCATTGGTCCAAGTAGTGACCCAATTCTTATTGTCATATGAATAATCAAATCTTTTTATTCCAGAGCCTAAATCAGTTGCTTTAACAGTTATTCCTATAGTTTGATTTGTCCAGTTACCATTACTTGTATTTATTAATTCTGTAATTTCTGGTGCGATATTGTCAATCCAGTAAGCATATAATGTTGTATTTGCTGTATATGTTGTACTTGTTATTTTATCTGTTATATATCCATTTTCATTTATTATTTGGTCTCCTTGACCATTTTCTTTTGTATAATATCCTTTAAATGTATAGCCTGTCTTTGCTGGTACTGTTATTTTATTTGTAGTTGTTGTCATTACATTTTTTAATGCACTATCTAAATATATTCCTGCACCATATTTTTCATAAATAGCTGTTGTCCCAGCTGTTGTCGCGCTCTTATTATCAAGTGTTATTGTATATGTATTTGCTGTATAATTTGCTGTTAATGTTGCAGCTCCCTCACCAAACGTATATGTTGTACCATTTAATGAGCCTTTCCCACTTAGTGTCCATCCAGTAAATGTATAGCCTGTTTTTGTAGGATTTTCTATTATATATGTTGAACCATAACTTTGTGTTATAGTACTTTTATTTGTACTATTATTCCATGTTCCTCCATTTGGATTTATTGTTAATGTATAACTATCAATTTTCCATACTGCATATAAAATAATGTCTTTTACTTCTTCATTTGTTCCAGGATTATATGAATCTCCTGCTTTATATTCTGCTGTTGTACTCTTTGATGATGTTGACCATCCTAAAAATTTATAACTTGGTCTTGTTGGTTCATCTGTTGTTAGTGTTAAATTATCTTTATATATTTTTATTTGAGATTTTGGAGCATTTTGTCCTCCATTAGCATCATAATTAATATTATATATTGGTCTAAAATCATATTTTTCTATTACATTTATTGCTTGATCACTAGGAGCAGAAGTACTAAATGTTATTAAAATTCCTTTTTCATTACTATCAGTAGTATTATCTCCATTATGATGTATTATAGTAAAATCACTATTTTTTTGACTACAACTATCATCTGCACATACTGAAGTAAAATCTGTTATTTT
>OHBM01001083.1_pt1 | contig 20730 bp, 19 predicted proteins | sample 1577251 | NCBI WGS metagenome assembly OHBM01 (sample SAMEA3541557, study PRJEB24748) | human gut metagenome | biome: human gut; feature: human-associated habitat; material: faeces | place: China | collected 2012 | reverse complement strand
ATGTAGATGAGTCATATAATCCCCAAGGAGATGGAGGAAACTTAGCATTTAGTATTAAAATAAATGCTTATGGTAAGACTGGAGATAAGATGAAAGTAGCTACACCTGTAGCGGAGAAGCTATTAGCAGGAGTAGGAGATAATGGAAAAATAGACACTAGTGACTCTGAACAAACATTTATCACAGGAACTGATCCTGATAACTATATTTGGTATAGTGGTAAATTATGGAGAGCAGTATCAATAGATCCTTCTGATAATTCTGTAAAATTAGTTACGCAATGGAATATATCTATTTTACCATATAATTATGCATATAGTATTTATAGCTCTGGAGCTTCAGCATTTGAAAATAGTTATATGGAACAGTGGTTAAATGATACAACAGCAGATGGATTTTTAGGAAATTTAAGGGAACCAGATAAATTTATTAAAACAGATAGTGTTTGGAATGCTACTATGACTGAGGAAACTACAAAGCCAGAGAAGACTACTATGGTAACAGATGCCGTAGGTTTACTAAGTATCTATGAGTATACGATGAGCTATAATAATGCCACATCATCAACTGGGTATTTAAATAATAGTCTATATTGGAATTTATTAACACCACATAGTGTATATGGTTGCTGGGATGTATACAATGGTGATATTAGAACGGCTATGGGAGCAAAGGATACTGTTCCATCACGTCCGTCAATAAATTTAAAATCTTCAGTGAAAATTATAGATGGTGATGGGACAAATGAAAATCCATATAGACTAGAAGGTGATGATGATAATCCAACATCAGGAACATTACTGTCGACAAGATATAGTGGTGAATATATAAGCTTTGGAACAGGAGAAAATAATCTATATCAAATAGTAAGTCATGAGAATGGAACTGGTACTAAAATAGTAAGCGCTACATCTTTAAAGGATAGTGGAAATTATAAAGAATTAGATTTTGGAAGTAGTATAACGTTTGCTAAAGATAATACAATAGGAACATTTTTAAATAATGATTATCTTACAAGTGGAAAATATTTGACTAATGATCAAGTAAATATGATAGAGGATGATACTACCTGGTATTTGGGAACTGTAAGGGAAGGCTTTGATTATAAAAATGCAAAATATTTGACTACAGTTACTACTACTGCAAAAGTAGGGCTGTTAAGATTAGGTGAATTGATGGCTGGACAATTTGATATAGTTGATAATAATTCTTCTTATTGGTTATTAACACCATATGATACCTCGTCCGTCCGTTATGTGACACTTTATTGTGCGGGTAACAGATATAACCCAACAAATTCGTGGGATGCTAACATTCGTCCAGCTATGAATCTAAAATCTAATGTAGTAATTACATCGGGTGATGGTACTAAGAGTAATCCATTCCAAATTAAATTAGGTAGTTAGTAAATAATAGTCATAAATATTTCATAAGTATTTATGACTTTTTATTATTCTTTTATCATAAGATTACATAGGAGTTGATCTTGTGGTGCGACGGTTCGGTCGTAATTGTATAGTTGGAGATTAACCAACCTAATAAACTTGGTCAAGAGTTAGTACTAATCCATGGAGCCAAAATCGTAAGATTAGGTTTAAGCGTTGGAGTTAGGAGTTTCTAGAGGAATAGGTGCGACACCACCCATAGACATTGAGCCTCGTTAACACCATCAAATGGAAGCCGATATGTTCATAAGTATAGTAGGCAGTAATACACAAACGATAATGACAAGAATGTGTAGGTTCCATCGGGGTCTAAGAATATTTCGAGAGAGACATAATACAATTACGATAGTGAGGTCTTATAAATTCCAAAGCATTGAAGGTTTAAAATACCAATGATAAGGTTTAATATAAACTGACTGAAAGGTCTTAAAGATAGGTAAAACTAGAGGTTTATAAAAGATTTATAAGAAGTCGGACTAATCCATAGTAGTGATGAAATAATGTGGTAGGTTATGGAGCGAAGGGATTAGTGTAATAATCGTTTCTGAATAAGGAACAGAAAATACACACGAGAGGTGGGATAAAATGTTAAAACAATATTCAGATATGGAGAAACAATGTTTTAAACTCTGGTAAGTTTCAAAAAGATTATTACAAAGAGCCGTATGTGAGAAAGACGCACGTACGGTTCCGTGAGGAGCGATAGTTTTCTTTCATCCTCACAAAATTAAATAAAGAAAGAAGAGGAATATATATGAAAGAAAATGGAAATCGTTTACTCGACAAGAAAATAATAGAGATACTATTTGCTTGTCTTTTAGTATTTGCAAGTTTCTTTTATACTGATAAAGCTATATCTATGATGGAAGATAAAGATCCAGTGATGATTAAAATAAAAAAAGAAAAGAAATCATTAGAAGAAGAGTTTATTAATGCTAAAGTAAATGGAGAATACTTAGTACCAGGTTATAGTGGATTAGTAGTAGATTTAGATAAAAGTTTTAATAAGATGAAAAAATATGGGGGATATAATGAGTCATTAATTGTCTTTAAAGAAAGTACTCCAACTATATCGGTAGATGAATATTATGATAAATATATAGTGAGTGGTAATGGCTTTACTAATTATATATCATTAGTATTTGAAATTACTGATAAGGAACTATTACCAAAGATAAAAGATATTTTAAAAGAAAATGATGTTAGAGCGACATTCTTTGTAGATGGGTTATTATTAAAAGAAGATAACATTTTAATTACTAGTTTGTTACAGGACTTTCATGAGATAGAATTATTAAATTATAAGGGAAGTTATGATAGACTTGTATTTGAAGAGGCTCTTGATACTTTGCAAGTTATTGCTAATAGACGTGGTAAATACTGTCTTGCTAAGTATGACCAAAAAGAAATATTAGAACTATGTAGTAAAGAAAAGATGCATACTATTATTCCAACTATCCAAATTAGTAGTAATCCATATCTATCATTAAAAGGAAAACTAAGAGAAGGATCAATCATTTCAATTACTCCTACTAAAGAAAATATCAGTGAGTTAGATGTGGTTATTAAATATATAAAACAAAGGGGATATACCCTTGATACTTTAGAACAATTACTTAGTGAAGCAAGAAATATTACGGAGAAGTGATATTTCTTTTTCTATCTAGTTTAAACCTATGGTATAATCTAAGAAGAATGGAGAAGATATGATGAAAATAACAAAAGAAATAAATAAAGAAATATTTAGAGCATATGATATAAGAGGAATAGCAGATAGAGATTTAACAGATGATGTTATTTATACTATTGCTAGGAGTTTTGCTACTCATATTAGAAGAATTGGTAAAGATACTTGTGTAATAGGTCATGATAATAGATTATCATCAGAAAGAATTCATAAAGCTTTAACTAGTGGATTAATTGATAGTGGAGTTAATATCTTAGACTTAGAATTAACTACTACCCCAATGTATTATTATGCTTGTATCTATGAAAAAGTTGATTGTGGTATTATGATAACAGCTAGTCATAATCCTAAGGAAGATAATGGACTTAAGTTTGCTTTTAAAGATTATTTGAATGCTAAGGGAGAAGAGATAACTGACTTCTATGAAGAAACTATTAAAGGAGATTTCTTAGATGGAGTTGGTAGTGTTAGAAAGATAAATGTTAAAGAAGAATACTTTAAGGCTATTAATGATGGACTTAAATTTGGCGATAAGAGAATAAAAGCAGTATTAGACCCAGGTAATGGAACAACAGCAATAATATTGAAAGACTTATATAGTATGTTTCCAATTGATTTTACTATTATCAATGGAGAAAGTGATGGAACATTTCCTAATCATCACCCAGATCCATCAATTGAAGCCAACTTAGAACAATTAAAAGCTAAAGTTTTAGAAACTGGAGCTGATATTGGTGTTAGCTTTGATGGGGATGGTGATAGAGTAGGAGTTATTACTAATGAAGGTAAATTTTTACCTTGCGACTATTATATGATTTTAATTATTAGAGATATAATTGATAAAGTTAAGAATAAAACATTTCTATATGATGTAAAATGTAGTAAATCATTAGAAGATGAAATAATAAAACTAGGAGGTAGTCCTGTTTGCTATCGTACAGGTAACAGCTATACAAGAAGTAGAGTAGCAGAACTTGATATGCCTTTTGGTGGAGAACTATCAGGACATGTCTACTTTAGAGATAGGTTTTTAGGGTTCGATAGTGGTTTATATGCTGGACTTAGAATAATAGAATTATTATCTAGAAATAGTAAGAATATAACAGAATTATTAAGTGGTATAAACCATTATGAAGCAACACCAGAGTTAAAATATAAATCAACTGATGAGAAAAAGATAGAAGTAGTAGAAAAAGTTATAGAATATTGTAGGGAAAAGCATTATAATATTAATACGATTGATGGTGTTAGAGTAACATTTACTGATGGATGGGCTAGTGTTAGGTATAGTAATACAGGACCTAATATAACATCTAGATTTGAAGCTACTACTAAGAAAAGATTAGAAGAGATTAAATGTGAGTTTGAAAGTTTAATAGATAAATATAATAAATAGGAGGAGTCTTATGAAAATAGCGATTACAGCCGGTGGTACTGGAGGACATATTTTTCCAGCTTTAGCAATTATAAATAAGATTAAATCTCATGATAAGAATAGTAAGTTCTTATATTTTGGTACTACTGATCGAATGGAGAAAGATATTATTCCAGAAAAAGGTATACCTTATATTGGTATTCAAATGAAAGGGTTAAATAGAAAGAATATCTTAAAAAATATTACTGTTCTTAAAATATATTTAGCTGCTATTAAGAAAGCGGAAGTAGAACTTAAGAAATTTAAACCTGATATTGTAATAGGGGTAGGTGGTTATATCACGGCTCCTGTTTTGGTAGCTGCTAATCATCTTGGTATTAAGACTATAATTCATGAACAAAATTCTATTCCAGGTGTATCTAATAAACTACTATCTCACTTTGTTAATAAGATTTGTGTCTCTTTTAAAGAAAGTGAAGCCTATTTTCCTAAGAAGAAAACTATTTATACTGGAAACCCTAGAAGTGAAGAAATTCTATCAATGGAAAAAGGAAAAAGAGAAGACTTTGGTTTTAATCGTAAGAGTAAATTTATTATTCTTGTTATGGGTTCTCTTGGTTCTTTAACAATGACTAAAAAAATGAAAGAGTTAATTCCTTCTTTTAAAGATAAAGACTATCAAGTATTAGTAGTAACAGGAAAAAATTATTATGATGATTATAAAGATGTTAAGACACCCACTAATGTTAAAATAGTACCGTTTTATGATGCTAAATATATGAAAGATGCTGATTTGATAATCACAAGAAGTGGAGCATCTACTATAGCCGAGGTAACTGCGTTACTACTTCCTTCTATTATGATACCAAGTCCTTATGTTACACATAATCATCAATATAAGAATGCTAAAGCTTTAGAAGATAAGAAAGCTTGTAAAATATTAGAAGAAAAAGATTTTTGTAAAGAAAATTTATTATCATTAATAGATGACTGTTTTAAAAAAGAAGTGTATAATGAAATGAGGAAAAATTTAAAAGAATTTTCTTGTCCAAATAGTGCAGAAGCTATTTATAAAGAAATTATGAGATTAGTAAGGAATGAAGAATAATGGATATATTTTTAGAACAAGTAGAAGGAAAAGAACTAGGAAGAATTATATATGATGCTGATTTATCTAAGTATACCACTTATAAAGTAGGAGGTAAGGCAAGAGCTATAATTTATCCTAAAGATAGAAGATGTTTAGTTGAATTATGTAAGTTAATTAAGACTTATCATATTAAATATAAAATATTAGGAAATGGTAGTAATTTATTATTTAGTGATGAACTATATGATGGTGTTTTAATAAAACTAGATGAATTTGATAAGATAGAGTTTGTTCGTAATAAAGTCATTTGTGGAGCAGGAGCATCTTTAATGAAAGTAGCAAGGGAAGCTATGAAACGAAGTCTAGCAGGAGTAGAGTTTGCATCAGGGATACCTGGTACTATTGGAGGAGCAATCTACATGAATGCTGGAGCTTATAAAAGTGATATGGGGTATATTACTACTAATGTAACTGTTTTAACTAATGACTTAAAAATAATTACTTTAACTAATAGTGAGATGGACTTTCATTATAGAAGTTCATACTTACAAAAACATAAAGACTATATTTGTCTAGAAGCAGTATTAAAGCTTACTAAAGGTGATAGAAAAGAAATAGAAGCAATTACTAAAGAACGAAGAGAGCGAAGAATAGAATCTCAACCTTTAGAATATCCTTCTGCTGGTAGTGTCTTTAGAAATCCAGAAGGAATGTATGCTGGAAAACTAATCGAAGATTTAGGACTTAAAGGTTTAACTAAAGGTGGAGCAGAAGTAAGTTTAAAACATGCTAATTTTGTTATTAATAAAGATGGAGCTACGGCTAAAGATATTCATGATTTAATAGTATTTGTTCATGATGCTGTTCTTGATAGATATGGTGTTGATTTAACGATAGAACAAGAATTTGTTAATTGGGAGTAGTCTATGGCAAAAATAAAGAAGAAAAAGAGGTTAAAACTTATACCATTTTTACTATTTGTCTTAGTAATTACTGGTACTTTCTTTCTAGTTGATGTTTTACTAGATACAAGAATTGAAAACATAGTAATAAAAGGTAATAAACTAGTAACTGATCAACAAATAATAGATGAAGCAGGTCTTAGTAATTACCCAAGCTTTTATAAAACCACTTCTTATAATATTAAAAAGGCTTTAGAAAAGAACTCATTTATAAAAGAAGTTAAAATTAAAAGAAGTTTTTATCATGTAATAACAATAGAAGTTAGTGAATATAAGGTATTATTAAAGAAAGAGACAACTGGTAAATTAGTCTTAGAAAATATGAATGAAGTAACAACTGATCAAGAAATACCATATACGGTACCAAGATTAGTAAATGATGTACCTAAGGATAAATATAGTAAATTATTAAAGAATCTTTTAAAAGTAAAAAAAAGTGTCAGAAGTAGTATTAGTGAGTTTTATTATGATCCTAATGAATTTGATAAAGATAGATTCTTATTATATATGGATGATGGTAACAGTGTTTATTTAACTCTTACTAAGTTTAGAATGATTAATTACTATAATGATGTTTTGCCACAACTTGATGGTAAGAAAGGAATACTTTATCTAGATTCTGGGAATCACTTTCAAATAATGGAAAATTAAAAAGGAAGCTAAGTCATTAATGACTTAACTCTTTTTAGCTATCTAGTGAGTTCATTAAAAGAAAATCTTTTAATTTTATATATTCTATAACACTAGTTGAATAGTCTATTTCAACATTTATTATATATTATTGAAGGCTTTAAATTCTCTTTCGTAGGCTTTATTTTCTGCTACACTATAAGCTACTTGGATATAGTATTTTTTATTATCTTTAAAAGCTATAAAGTCTATTTTTTTGTTGCCATTATTAAAAACATTAACATTATAACCCATATAAATTAATTCATTGTAAACTATATTTTCTAAGTTATGACTTATATCATATCTATTATCCATACATAGTATCGAATTAAAAGCAACATCAGAATTATTCACCTTAAAATAGTAAGCTAATTCTTTTTTTGCAGTAGTAGAATATGGCTTAATCTTATCAATGATGTAAGCTTCTTCTAAATATGTTAAATACTTAATAATAGTATTTATTGAGCCTTCAACTTCACAACTTTTTAAATAATTCAGTATTCTTTATATTGAATCCAACAATTGAGTCTTTGTTAACGATAGAACTATAAATATCATTAAGAAAAAACTCTCTATCTTCTTTATTACTAAATTCAAGTATTTTAGGAAAACCACCCCCAAACGAGATAATCAGTTATAGAATAGTTATTTTTTGTTTCTTTAGAATAAGCAAGTATTTCTTTGTAAACGAATAGTCTTATTCTAAATGATATATATCTACCACTGGGTTCTTTAGTGAATTCTTTAGATAGTATTTTTGAATTCGAGCTGGTGATAAAAACAGAAGTATTATGTAGTCTTAGTGTTTTACAAGCTTTTTGCCAATCAGTAACTTCCTGTATTTCATCAAAAAATACATAGCAGAGTCCATCTTTTCTATTCTTATCAACGTAGTCTAGTAGTAGTTCACAGTTAGAAATGTTAGAGATTACTCTTTCATCTTCAAAATTTAAGTAAATAATATTATCAGATTGTTCTTTTATTTCTTCCATTATTTGCTCTAGTATTATTGATTTACCATATCTTCTTATTCCTGTTATTATTTTAACTAAGTCTTAATTGTAAAAACCTCTTACTTTACTTAAGTAATGTTCTCTTTTAATCATATTGGTCACTTCATGTTTAAATTATAGTGAACAATTTTTGATAATTGACTAAAATCGTTCAGTCACAATAATTATTATATGGAATGGTAGTAAAAATATTAGATTAAGTTGATAATAATGTGATATAGTATTTATAGAGAAATGGTGATGTTTATGAAGGATTTTAAAGAGAAACTTTCTTTAGTGCCAGAACTACCGGGAAGTTATCAAATGAAGAATAAAGATGGTGTAATTATCTATGTAGGAAAAGCTAAAAATTTGAAAAGAAGATTAAAAAGTTATTTTACTAGAACGGTAACAGGAAAGACAGCTATGTTAGTAGAAGATATAGATGACTTTGAATATATTGTTACTAGTAGTGAGTTAGAATCTCTTATCCTTGAAATAACTTTAATAAAAAAATATGATCCTAAATATAATATCCTTTTAAAGGATGATAAAACTTATCCTTATATAGAATTAACTAAAGAGAAGTATCCTAGACTAAAAGTAATTCGCAATGCTAGCAGAAAAACTAATCATAAACTGTTTGGACCATATCCTAATGTAGCAGCAGCTAGAAAGACTGTCTTAATGTTAAATAGACTTTATCCTTTAAGAAAGTGTGAACATCTAAAGAAAAAAGAATGTCTATATTATCATATCCATGAATGTTTAGGTTACTGTGTTAAAGAAGTAGATCCTAAAGTCATTTTTGAAATGACAGAAGAAATAACTAGATTTTTAAATGGTAATAATAAAGAAATAGTAGAAAAAATAAAAAGGGAGATGGATAAAGCTAGTGAAAAATTAAACTTTGAGCGGGCACTAGAACTTAAAAATATGTTAGATGATATAAATGTTACTTTAACTAAACAAAAAATAGACTTAAAGAATAACTATAATCTAGATTTATTTGCTTTTGCTAAAGAAGAAAATTACTTATCAATAACCGTTTTTTTTATAAGAGATGGATTGTTATTCGGGAGAAGTCATGATTTATTATCATCATTTGGAGAAGTATCAGAGGATTTATTAAGATATATAATTAACTTCTATGAAAAAAACTTAAAACCAAAAGAGATATTAGTACCGGATGAGGTTGATAGCAATTTATTAAGTGAATACTTAAAAGTTAAAGTTAATATTCCTAAGAGGGGTGACTTGAAGAAATTACTTGATCTAGCTAGTTGCAATGCTAATATCTTATTAAAAGAAGAAATAGAAAAAGAAAAGATGGATGATGATTTAAAAAGAAAAGCTTTAAAAGAATTATCTAGTCTACTTGGAAAAGATATTTCAGTAATGGAAAGTTTTGATAACTCTCATTTATTTGGTACTTACTATGTAGGGGCTATGGTTGTCTTTCAAGATTTTGTTCCTTTAAAGAATAGATGGCGTAAATATAAAATTAAGAGTGAAGTAAAAGATGATTTAGGAGCAATGCGAGAAGTAATATATCGAAGATATTTTAAAGCTATTATGGAAAATGATTATCTACCAGATTTAATTGTAATGGATGGAGGAGAAACTCAGGTTGCTGTTGCTAAAGAGGTACTTAAATCATTAAATTTATCTATTAAAATAATAGGACTAAAGAAAGATAATCATCATAAGACTAGTGTTATAATAGATGAAGAGAACAATATTTTAAATGTTAGTAAAGATAGTCCATTATTTATCTATCTTGCTAAGATTCAAGAAGAGGTTCATCGTTTTGCGATAACATATCATAGGAACTTAAGATCACAAGGATTATTTGCTTCATATTTAGATATGGTAGAAGGTATTGGTGAGGTTAGAAAAAAAGAATTACTAAAAAAATATGGATCGCTTAGAAAAATAAAAGAAGCATCACTTACATCCTTAGAAGAAATACTACCAAAAGATGTGGCAGAAAACTTATATAATGTATTAAGAAAAGAGGAAGAATAATGAATAAAAAGGGTTTTACAATGATTGAATTAATGGCTACAATAACATTACTTGGAATAATGTTAACTTTAGCAGTTGTGTCTGTTTCTAAATATTTAAATAAGGCTAGAAATACAGCATATAAGGATTACGAGAAAACTTTAGAAGGGGCTGCTACTAACTATTTTTTAGATCATACTGGTTTACTTCCTGAAATTAACGATCCTAATGGTACTAAAGTTTTGGCTACTACTTTAGTTAATGAAGGATATTTGGAAAATATGAAAGATCCTAAAAATAATTCTCTTTATTGTAACAATAGTAGCTATGTTATAGTAAAAAGAAAAGATAATGTTGGTTTTAATATGGACTTAGAATACAAGATTTGTTTAGTATGCAGTAAATATAAAAGTAGTAGTTGTGGGGGATAAAGATGAGTAAAATACAAGTAATGAATGAAGATTTAGCTAATAAAATAGCAGCAGGAGAAGTAGTAGAGCGATGCTTAAATGTTGTTAAAGAATTAGTTGAAAATAGTATTGATGCTAAAAGTAGTAAAATAAGAGTAGCATTAAAAGATTCTGGTATTCTTGAAATAACAGTAGCAGATGATGGAGTAGGTATGGATGAAGATGATGCTACTTTAGCATTTTCAAGACATGCTACTAGCAAATTAAAGAGTTTAAATGATTTGTTTCATATTGCATCATTAGGTTTTAGGGGAGAAGCCCTTCCCTCTATCGCTTCCGTTTCTAAAGTAGAATTAAGAACTAGTACTAATGATATTGGTACGTATCTTTACTTAGAAGGTGGACAGTTAGTCAAGAAAGAGAGATATCCTTTAGAAAAAGGTACTACTATTACAGTTAAAAATTTATTTTATAATACTCCTGTTAGATTAAAATACTTAAAAAGTTTATCAACAGAGTTATCTTTAATAATAGACTATATGAATAAGATGGCTTTGTCATATCCAAATATAAAATTTATTCTAGAAAATAATGATAAAGAACTACTTAATACAACAGGTGATGGCAACTTATTAAAAGTAATTTATGCAGTATATGGAATAGATGTTGCTAAAAAGATGATAGAGATAAATGGGGAGAATGATGACTATGTAATTAGTGGTTATGTCTCTTATCCCGAAGCTGCTAAAGCATCAAGAAATGTTATGACTACTCTTGTTAATGGTCGAGTTATTAAAAATCAAGCTTTAAATAGAGCAATACTAGACACTTATCATACTTATATACCTAAAGATAAATATCCAGTTATTGTTATCAATATTAGTGTAGATCCAATACTAGTAGATATAAATATTCATCCTCAAAAGATGGATATAAAGTTTTCTAAGCTAGATGAATTATTAAGTCTAGTTACTAGTTTGATTGAAAAGAAACTAAAAGAGATATTACTAATACCACATGCTAGTGTTAGAAATATCGAAACTATTTATGAAGTGGAAGATGCTCTTCCCTTAGAGAAACCTAAAAGTATCTTTGATGATGATAATGATATAAAAATAGAAAAAGAAGTAGAAGAAGTAAGTTTTGATTTTCAAGCCGATAGTGAAGTAATAACTAATGATGAAGTACCTAAGGAAGAATATCGTATTAAAAAGATGCATCCTTTAGGAATTATCCATAAGACTTTTATAGTAGCAGAAAATGAAGAAGGGATGTATTTAATCGATCAACATGCAATAGCAGAGAGAATTAATTATGAGAAGTTTATGAAAGAGTTAAGTAAAGAAAATAAAGATACTACTGATTTATTAGTACCAATAAAATTAGAATATCCAAAAGATGAGTTTTTAAAGATAAAAGAATACTTAGATGTATTAAAAAGTATTGGTGTTTACCTAGAAGAGTTTGGTGATCATACCTTCTTAGTAAGGCGTCATCCAACATTTATTTATAAAGGAAGAGAAAAAGACTCTATTGAAAAGATTATATCTATTCTGCTTGAAAAAGGAACATTTTCTAAAGAAAAGTTTATTGAGAAAACGGCTACTACCTTAGCATGTCGTTTAAGTATTAAAGCAAATGACTATATATCACTAGAAGAAGCTGACTACTTACTAGAGACTATTAGAACTTGTGAAAATCCTTTCACTTGTCCTCATGGTAGACCAACTATTATTGCTTATAGTAACTATGAACTTGAAAAAATGTTTAAACGAGTAATGAATTAGAAAGGACTAAATATTTATGATTATTGCAATTGTGGGACCAACTGGTATTGGTAAGACGGCTCTTAGTATAAGTCTTGCTAAACACTATAATGCTGAAATAATTAACTTTGATGCGATGCAAGTCTATGAAAAAATGGATATTGGTACTGCTAAAGTTACTAAAGAAGAAATGGATGGGGTAGTTCATCACTTACTATCCTATGTCGATGTCAATACTAATTATAGTGTTTATGATTATCAAAAAGAAGCTAGAAGTTTAATAGATAAACTATTAAAAGAAAAGAAAAATATCATTATGGTAGGAGGAACAGGACTATATTTAAAAGCTACTTTATATGACTATCGTTTTAGAGAAGAAGACAATTCTACTTGTTATGATGATTTATCTACTGAAGAGTTATTAAAGAGGATGAGTAAATATAACTATGTACCAAAAGATAAAAACAATAAAAGAAGACTAGTAAGAGAACTGAAAAAATTAGAAAATAATATAGATATAGATAATAATGGTGATAAACTATTATATAATGCTAAAATAATAGGACTTACTACTGATAGAGAAACACTATATGATAGAATTAATAAAAGAGTAGATATAATGATAGAAAATGGTCTAGTAGATGAGGTTAACTCTTTAAAAGAATCATTTACGACTTCTAAAGCTTTAAAAACAGCAATAGGATATAAAGAGTTTATTCCATACTTTAATAATGAAATTACACTTGATGAAGTAATAAATAAAATAAAACAAAATTCTAGACACTATGCTAAAAGACAGTATACTTTCTTTAATAATCAATTACCTGTTAAATGGTATCAGACAGATTTTAACAATTTTGATAATACAATTAATAATGTTATAAAAGATTTAGAAAAGAGAAATAATAATGAAAAAAATTGATATTGAAGCAATATTGGACATGATAATTTTAAATTTAAAAGAAGAGAAAAATAAAAACTATTCACCTAATTTTTCCAACAGACATGCAGTTTATTTGTTTGCAAATAATGAAGAATTAAAAGCGTACTTTCAAGAAAATGGAATCGATGATATAAATAATCAATTGTTAGATTTATGTATTTTTAGAAAGACAAAACTAGGTACTATTATTTCTTTTAAAGAAATATGTGATCATACAATAACTAGATATAAACAAGAAAAAGAATTGACTCAATCTCAAGTCGATAGGATTCATAAAAAAGGCAAAATTACTCCTTTTGAGAAAGTTAAAGAATGGGAAAGCTTTGATCTTTGTGCACCAGGAGATAATATTGGTTCGGCTGCTGATAGGTGTCATAGTTTTTCTTCTTGTCATAACTGTTTAACCGATTATGCCTACAAACAAAAAGAATATGATAAATTAGAATTAAAGGAAGTTTTATCAACGTCATTAGTAAAAAAAATATAGTTGACTTGGTAAAAAAGTAGCGATTATTTCGTCCATAAGTCTTTACTAATCTAGATAACACTGTTAAAATAGTTATAGAAGATTTAGATAAAGAGCAGTTATTAATTAATGAAAAGATACATTAAATAATTATTAGAATCAAATTCCATCGATTTGATTCTTTCTTTATTTTTTGCTATTATATGATGGAGGTGAAGAAACGTGCAGGTATTGGTGTTAGCTAATAATAAAGATAAAAACTTTTATCAAAATAGTATGGCAGATGGTTATATATTTCCTTTAAAAGATTATTCGATGGATTATGAAGTTAAGTTTACTCTTGAAGAGATAGAAAGTTTAAGAAACATTAATAAGAAATGTTTTATAGTCATTAATAGAATGTTCTTTGAAAGTGATTTAGATAATTTAGATAAGATATTATCTAAGATAGCTGCAATGAATGTAGATGGAATACTTTACTATGATGATTCTATATTAGAACTAAAAATAGAAAATGACTATAATATAAACTTATATATTAATAAAAATTATATGATGACTAATTCTTCCACTATAAATTTTTATCATAAGTATGGTGTTAAAGGAGTAGTATTATCTAATGAAATAACTTTAGATGAGATAAAAATGATAAGAGAAAATACTAAGTTAGAGATAATGCAGTTAGTAATTGGTTATCCAGTTGTAGCTACTAGTAGAAGAAGTTTAAATACTAATAGTGGTAATTTAGAAAGACTAGAAGTTATTGAACCAAAGTCTAGACAACACTATAAATTAATAGAAGATGAATTTGGTACTAGTTTTATCTCTTTAAAGAGATTTAATGGTTGTAAGTATTTAAAAGATATGAATTTAGATTATGGAATAGTTTATCAAGATGATTTAGATAATGATACTGTTAATAAGCTTGTAGAAGATATTAAAACAAATAATATTAAAGAAATAGATGAGTTAGTAGGACGTAATAGAGGATTTTTAAATAGAAAGACTATATATAAGGTGGTACGATGAAAAAGATTGAGTTATTAGCACCAGCTGGTGATTTAGAAAGATTAAAAGTAACCTTGCTATATGGAGCGGATGCTGTTTATTTAGGGGGAAGGAAACTAGGGCTTAGAGCGAATGCTACTAATTTTACTAAAGAGGAGTTAAAAGAAGGGTGTAGTTTTGCTCATAACCTTAAAAAGAAAGTCTATGTAACTTTAAATATCTTTTTTCATGATAGTGATAGAGAAGATTTAAATAGTTATATTGATGAATTAGTATGGTGTGGAGTAGATGCTTTTATTGTAAGTGATCCATACTTAATAGAGTATTTAGCAAGTAAGGGATTAGAAGCTCATGTATCTACTCAGGCATCTATTACTAATAGTAGGGAAGCATTGTTTTATAAAAGATTAGGAGCTACTAGAGTGGTACTTGCTAGAGAATTAAATAAAGAAGAAATAAAGTCTATAATTGATAAAACTGGATTAGAAGTTGAAGTGTTCTTACATGGAGCAATGTGTACTTGTTTTAGTGGTAGATGTGCCCTATCTAATTATATAACTAATAGGGATGCTAATAGGGGCGGATGTGCTCAAGTTTGTCGTTTTGCTTTTAAAACTTTAGATAACAAAGTCTTTACTATGGCTACTAAGGACTTAAATATGTCAGAGTATTTAAAAGATTTGATAGAGCTTGGTGTAACATCACTAAAGATAGAAGGAAGAATGCGGTCAATTTACTATCTAGCTAGTGTGGTTGGTAGTTATAGAACTTTAATAGATGCTTATTATAATAATACTTTAACTAGTGATTTTGCTAGTAAATATATGAAAATATTATCATCAGTGGCAAATAGGGAAAGCACTAGTCAGTATTTCTTAAGAAAAGCAGATAATACTGATCAATATTATACTGGTAGACAAGAAGCATCTAATCAAGAATATATTGCTGTTATAACTGGTTATGATAGTGTTAATAAGGCTTTAGTTATAAGGGAGAGAAACTATTTTAAAGTAGGGGATACGATTGAAGTGTTCTCACCAGATGGTAGAAGTTATCAGTTTGTTTTAGAAAAATTATTAGATGAAAGTAATAACTCTATTCAAGTAGCAAGACATCCTGATGAATTATTAAAAATACCATTTCCTGAAAAGCTATGTGAATACTCTATGATTAGATTAATTAAGAAGGGTTAGTATGAATGAGAAGAAGATAAAAGATAATTTTTTAAATAAGGAAAAGTATTTAAGTTGTTATGCTACTAAAAGTAGTGATGCTATTAGATTAAAGGAAGAAAAATAAGATATTAGACCACCATATTTTCATGATATTGATAGGATAATTCATGCCTTATCTTATAGTAGATATATGGATAAAACTCAAGTCTTTTCAGAATGTGAAAATGATCATATCAGTAGAAGAATGGTTCATGTTCAATTAGTTAGTAAAACAGCAAGAACGATAGGTAGAGCCCTTAATCTTAATGAAGACTTAATAGAAGCAATTGCTTTATCTCATGATATAGGACATACTCCTTTAGGACATAGTGGAGAAGCAATGCTAGATGAGATTTGTAAGAGTGAGTTAAATACTTCTTTTGCTCATAATATTCAAGGAGTTTATTATTATATGAGACTTACTAATACTAATTTAACTGTTCAGGTATTAGATGGCATTATGTGTCATAATGGTGAATTAGTAAGTGAAGTTTATGAACCAGTTAAGAAAACTAAAGAAGAGTTTCTTAAAGAATTTAATGAGGCTTTTGTTGATGCTAAGAAAAGTTTAAAATATCATCCAATGACACTAGAAGGTTGTGTTGTTAGAATAAGTGATGTTATTGGTTATATTGGTAGAGACATAGAAGATGCCATTATTTTAGGAAAGATTAAAAGAGAGGATATTCCTAAAGAAATTACTGATATACTTGGTAGTACTAATAGAGAAATTATGAATACTATAATATTAGATATAATCAATAATAGTTTAGATAAACCATATATTAAGATGAGTGAAGAAGTTTATAAAGCTTTATTTATGTTAAAAGATTTTAACTATAATCATATTTATAAGTATTCTTTAACTAAAGATGAATATCTAAAGGATTGCCGGCGTGGTAAGATAGACAGGATTTATACGAAATCAATAAGCCGATTTGCAAGAAACACCAAAGACTGCCTAAAAAGCGTCCGAGAACTTAAAGCTCTTGGGATTACAATATTTTTTGAGAAAGAAAATATCGATACTGCCAATATGACCGACGAAATGATGATCACCATCATGGGCGGTCTGGCGCAGGAGGAGTCCACTTCGATTTCACAGAATATGCGGTGGAGCATAAAAAAGCGAATGGAAAACGGTACATTTGAGCTGTCATGCCCTCCATACGGATATATCAAAGAAAATGGAAAGCTTGTGGTCGATCCTGCTCAGGCACAAACTGTTCAGAATATATTTTCATGGTATTTAAGTGGTTATGGAATAATATCAATAGTAAACAGACTAAATCACTTTAATACTCCTTGCTGTAAAAGGAGCAACAAATGGCATATGTTTGGGGTAACATACATACTTACAAATGAAAAATATACCGGAAATACAATGTTTCAAAAAACATATTCAGGCACTACCCTGCCCATTCAGCGGTATAAGAATAATGGTGAGCGTAACAAATACTATGCAGTCAATACTCATCCTGCGATAGTATCACAAGATGATTTTGACAAAGTACAAGCTCTTATGTCAGAAAAAGGCGAGATATTCTACAAAACTGAAAAACAGAAATGTGTTCTGAGAAAAATAATGAAGTGTGGGCAATGCGGCAGTACTTATATACGAAAGAAAAGCCGTGATAAGTATTACTGGTCATGCCGAAAACATGATTTGAAAGCCAGTGAATGTTTTTCCAAACGCATACCCGAAAGCGATATTTATTATGCGTTTATCAGAATATGCAATAAGCTGATAAGTAATTATACTCAAATTCTCATACCTCTTCAAACAGCATTACAATACTTAAAGCTGAAAAAATTCAGCGGTCAAACTCAGGTTATGGATATACACAAAGAAGTAGCCAAGCTCAAAGAACAAACTCACGTCCTTGCAAGACTTAAAACAAAAGGCTTTCTTGACGAGGCTAAATACATTGAGCAGACTACTGAGCTTACGGCAAAGATCAACAAACTGCAAGCAGAACTGAAAAAGCTTACACGCTCAGACGATGAGGACGAAACACTTGATCAGATAGATATGCTGATCGACTTCTTTGAGAAAAGAGAAAATCCTATGACAGAGTTTGAAGAAACGGCATTTGAGAGTATAGTTGAGAAGATTGTGGTTATAGATCAACATGAGTTGGAGTTTCATTTGATCGGCGGATTAAAATTCAAAGAAAATGTATAAAGCACATTGACAATTTAGCATAATTATGATAAAATATATTCAGGAGGCGATGATTATGGATATGAATATGATAAGACCCGTTTCGGATCTAAGAAACAATTTTGCGGATATTTCAAAAACCGTGCATGAAACTGAACAACCCGTCTTCCTCACTAAAAACGGATATGGCGATATGGTCGTTATGAGTATGGAGGCTTTTGAGAAAATGCAGTTTGAAAGCGACGTGTATTTCAAGCTTGCAGAAGCTGAAAGAGAAGCTGAGGAAACAGGCGAACGTTTTTCTTCAAAGGATGTTCTCAGCGCAATGAAAGCGGCGGCGAGAGGAGAATAATGTATACGATTGAATATTTACCGATTGCCAGACGCGATATGGTCGATATTGCAAAATATATCGGCGTAAAGCTTGCAAATCCGGATGCCGCTGAAAGACTTGCGGAGAAAATGGCTGAATCTGCCGAAGATTTGGCAAATATGCCGTATAAGTGTCCGATGTATATTCCGGTCAAGCCTTTGAAGCATGAGTATCGTAAGCTTATAGTTCATAATTATATTATGTTTTACTGGATAGACGAAGACAAAAAGCTTGTAACGATAGCGAGAGTTGTGTATTCCGGACGAGATTATGAAAAGTTGTTATAACTGAATCTAAATGCCTTGCAAGTCAAATCGCAAGGCATTTTTTTGTTGCTATTGGTAATAGCTTTTCAGGGAAAAATGTGATATTCTTGTAGTCTGAAAGGAGGCAACGTCATGGCAAAGAATCGTACAATCCCATTCGGTTACTGTATGAAAAACGGCGAGATAACAACCGAGCCAAAAGAAGTTTACGCAGTTGTTACAATATTTGACGAGTATCTGAAAGGCAGAAGTTTGTCTGAGATCGCAAAGCTTATGCAGTCAGAGAAAATTCGCTACAATGCTGATTCGGACAAGTGGAACAAAAACATGGTCAAGCGGATAATTGAAAATGAGAAGTATCTTGGTACCGATAAATATCCGCAGATAATTGATGATGATACTTTTAGACTTGCAAATGAAAAGCGGATACGGAAAGCAACAACACTTGATCTGATACCCGATGATTTACAAGAAATCAGAAAATGTACATACTGCACTGAATGCGGTCACAAGCTTTCAAGAATCGGAGGCAATTCAAAATATGAAAAGTGGGATTGCAGAAATCCCGATTGCTATAAGTTTGAATATAGATTGACAGATCAAATGATAATAGGAGCAGTTCTTAATGTTCTAAATTCGGCTATTGCGAATCCGAGTCTGTTGGAATTGGGCGGAGAGATAAGCACATATTCACCTACTGCGGATATAGTCCGTAAGCAAAATGAGATAAACCATATGACGGATTCTGCCCAAGCAGATTTTGACAGAGTAAAAGCAGAGATCTTCAAGCTTGCGGAAATGAAATATGACTGCTGCACTTACAATGACAGTCCGCAGAAAACAGACAAGATCAAGGAATTGCTCAAAAATCATGAACAATTAAACAGCTTAGATATCGGCTTATTCAAAGCGTGTGTTTCACGAATTTGGATAAGCCATTTTTGTACCATAGAGGTTGAGTTTATCAATGGTGTGAAAATCAAAAATACTACAGAGAGGATGAATGAAAATGAGTACAGCGCCGAATGTAACGATAATTCCTGCAAAAATCCAGACTGCGGAAAACCGTGATAAATATCATCAGCTGAAAGTTGCCGCATACTGCCGTGTTTCCACCGAGCAAGAGGAACAGCAGAATTCATATCAGGTTCAGATCGCATACTACACAGACCTCATAAATCGTAAGAAAGAATGGACTTTAGCAGGAATTTTCGCTGACGAGGGTATAAGCGGAACTCAGACAAAAAAGCGTACCGAGTTTAACCGCATGATAAGAATGTGCAAGAATAAGAAAATTGACTTAGTTATCACAAAATCAATAAGCCGATTTGCACGAAATACTGTGGATTGTCTTGAGTATGTCCGACAGCTGAAAGACTTAGGGATAGGCGTTATCTTTGAAAAAGAAAACATAAACACCTTAACTATGACATCGGAATTTATGATAGCTCTGTATGGAAGTTTTGCTCAGGCAGAATCGGAATCAATCAGCAAAAATGTTTCATGGGGCAAAGAGAAAGCCTACCGTGAGGGCAAGGTGCAGTTTCAGTATAAATATCTGCTTGGGTATAAAAAAGGCGAAGACGGAAAACCGGAGATAGTACCCGAAGAGGCTGAAACAGTAAGGCTGATATATACGCTGTTTCTCGACGGATACAGCATGAGCAGGATAAAAAAGCTCCTCGAGAACAAAGGTATTTTGACTTCACAGGGAAATAAAGTATGGAACGAATCACTTATCCGCAGCATTTTGAAAAACGAAAAGTATGCAGGCGACGCACTTCTGCAAAAGACTTTTACCTCAGATTGTATCACTCACAAGATAGTTAAAAATCACGGCGAACGCCCGATGTATCTTGTGACAGATCATCATGAACCCATAATCGACCG